>OODU01000083.1_pt1 | contig 102348 bp, 90 predicted proteins | sample 1671171 | NCBI WGS metagenome assembly OODU01 (sample SAMN06348129, study PRJEB24527) | human gut metagenome | biome: human gut; feature: ankylosing spondylitis patient; material: feces | host: Homo sapiens | place: China | collected 2015-10
ATCAAATGAAACTTTATTTTCTGTTCTTCCATCATTGACGGAGAGCCCTAGCCCTGTTAATTTATTGTGGCTGCTCACGTCGCTTCCATTTGTTACAGTTTCGCCTGTTCCCATGGAAGTCACCGACTGTCCATTCTCAAACATGGTCCAGGTCGTCTCAAACAGATTTGGATCGACGTCTTCTTTCAGGTAAATATAACTGCCTCGACGGAACTGATCTCTGAATGTAATGGTTTCCTTATCCCGCAATACAAAGCTTCCATCATCCTCAATTGCATAGGCTCCTGACTTTGCAGAAGAAGTGTACACCGCACCTTTTGGATTTTCCAGATTACCTGATTTGGCTGAACCATAGTCCGCAATATCATACTGCTTCGTCGCAAATCCAGTAGAAGCTGTCAGTTCTGCTGTCGGACGGAATATAAAATTCTTCAGATAAATATCTCTGGGATAGTTATAACCAAAACGGATTTTTTTCAAGTTGCCAAAGCCTTTAATTCCTGACAATTTTGTGAGATCCAGTTTTACAGTTATCCACTGTTTGCTTGCAACGGAGACAGTACCATAGGTTCGTCCGGAAAGAGTTCCCTTATCCTTATACTTATCCTTATCCTTAACCAGACAGCCTGCCTTCTTATCACTTGAATCTACCAATTGCAGATACATATTGGAAAGTGATGGTGTGTCATCGTAGTCGTAATAGAATTTAAATTCCAGATACTGCATATTGGAAATATCTAACGGATCGTTTAAAGTCAGTTCTCCATATCGCTGTGACCGACAAGTACTTTCCACGTCCTGTTCTTTCGCATACCAGTGAACGGAATCTTTAAATCCCTCATTTGAAGCTTTTTCAAATATATTACCGGTATCTGATTTGAGAAATTACAATGAAGTGTTGAAGAACTGCCAGGTGGGAGAACCTGTTTTTCTTACGAAAAATGGCAGGGGAAGATTTGTGGTAATGGATATAGAAGATTATGAGCGAGATAAAGCAGAAAAGAAACTTTTAGAGAAGCTGCAAGAGGCTGAGGCGGCTGTCAAGGATGGAAAAGGTTGGTTGTCATTGGATGAACTAAAGACAATGGTGGGAGAATAGAACATGATGAAGTTACGGATTAATCCGTTAGTGGCAAAGGACTTGAAATCTATTAAGGATTATATTGCTGAGGATAACGAAGAATATGCAGCAAAGACCATAAAGGAAATTTACGGTAAATTTGAAAACCTTCAGATGTTTCCTGGAATGGGGTCAGATCTCTCCAAACGGGTCAGCTTTCGGACAGATTATAAATATGCGATATGGGAAGATTATGTGATTATCTACAAGGTCGGTAACGAATATGTAGAGATTTATCGTGTGGTCAACCGATATCAGGATATTACAAGGATATTTAACTAATTAAAGAGGAACTGGAATGAAATCAAATATTAAGTATGCAAATATTTTAATTATTGCTTTGGCAGTGGCATATTTTATTATTGGTGGAATGAATTTTTTTGGGTATGTAGGTGGAAAAGTAATCTTGTTGTGTTCTATTGTATCTTTAGCAGTTGCTATAGTACAAATTATGGATGTTGTTATTTCTGCGTTACAGCTGCTTGAAACTAGAATAATAAAGGTATCCATTGTATTTTTGCATGCATGGGGCGTTGAAAATGAAGACAAATCTAATAGCGAAAAAGTATTAAAGCTTGAAGAGTATAAAAGCGATCAGAAAAATATACATAAAAAATATGAAAATATAATTGAAAAAACTTCTTTGATAGCTAATGGAATTCTAATAGGTGTTTTGATTGTATTTATTTTGGGATTATCAACGGAATTTATTAAAGAAAATGCAAAGTTAGCAGATACATTATCATTATTTTCTTTTGCTCTTATATTTGTAAGTTTGACCATACAAAGTTATTTGGATAATTATATTACACGTATTAATATAGAACTGGAACGGCTATTTAATACTATAGAGGAAGAAAAAGATGAATGAAAATTTTTCAAATGGATTACAAAAATTATATAATTGTGTATCTAAAGGATTAGGTTCTATTATGATTCCTCAAGAAGTGAGAAACATAATAGATAAGGAAGCAAAACAAATTGATATGCTTGAAATGGATGGTGGAATTACAGATAAAGCAATTTCCTTATGTAATGATATGGAGCAACCTTTAGGAGAAGTAAAAGAATTATATAGAAGAACATGTTCAAGAATGCTCTATCAGGAAATGCGAAAACAGAAAAATATAGAGGATGTTGTTAGTGAGGCTAAAGTGATTCTTCAGGATGAGAACGAAGTTTCAGAAGATGCAGTAAATGAAGATTGGTTAATGAGATTTTTTAATTCTATACAGGATATTAGTAATACGGATATGCAGAAATTGTGGGGTAAAGTATTGGCTGGTGAAATAAAAAATCCGAATTCTTTTACTTTACGCAGTTTAGACACTTTAAGCAAAATAACAAAGCAAGAGGCAATTTTGTTTGAAGAATTAAGACCATATATAATTAATTATGGAGGAACATTAGCAATTTTAAAAGATGCTACAATTAATAAAAAATACAATATATCGTATGGAAAAATAGTACAGATGTCAGAATGTGGATTAATTGATTCATCGGTGATGATGCAGTTGACATTGGTTGTAACACCACAAGATTCGTTAGACGTAGTATATGATATGAAATTACTAAAAAGCAATAATGTGGGAGAGAAGAAAATAGAAATTCCAATATATAAATTAACTCAAACTGGAAAAGATATTTTAGGTGTTGTTGCTGATAATTATGACGAAAATTATTTTCGAGATGTAATAAATTATTTAGCAAAAAACAACCATGAGGTTACTTTTACCATACATGATATTGTGAAGAAAGATGGTGATGGTATACAGTATGTTGTAGAAGGAGAAACTATTTCAATTTCTGATTGATAACACAATCATGATAACAATTTGATAACACCGTTCAGTACAGCCTATGGACTTAGGACAGTTGAACACATATAAAACCAAATAGAACCATAATGCCAATACTAAAAAGTATAGTAATAAAATTTTATTTGCGAGTTTGAATAACGGACTAAAATGCCGAAAGCCTGTATTTATGCGGGATTCCGGCATTTGTTTTATCAAATGGCTCTGGTTTGGCTCTATTTGTGGGCGGAGTAATGATTAGGGAATATGTAATAGTATGTAATGATTGGAGGCGATTATATGGATATTCTATTTAAAACTGATGATTTTGTGTTTTCATACAGAGTTGGCGGTATATTGATACATGAAGGGAAAATTCTGTTACAACGTCCGAAAAATGACAATTATGCAATTATCGGCGGACATGTTGCAGCGATGGAAACAAGTATGGAAACGCTAAAAAGAGAATTTGAAGAAGAGATTCATGCTAAGATTGAGGTAGATAATCTATTGGCAATAGGTGAAATCTATTTTCCATGGGGTAAAAGACCGTGTCATCAGATAAGCTTATATTATAATGTTCATCTGGTCGATGATAATATTCCATTAGATGGAGTGTTTCATGGATATGATGAGCTGGATAATGAGAGAATTGATTTGGATTTCTGCTGGGTTCCGCTAGAGGATTTAAAGAAAGGTACTAAGGTATATCCTTTGGAGTTGATATCATATATTCTTGAGCCGGGGAAAGAAATTGTACATTTTGTTTCAAAGCAGATTTGAATTATGCGAGAAGGGAAAAGCGATTGTTAGAAGTTAAATTTTATGACTCAGTCGATAGAACATTAGGAAGTTATCATCCCGAATATAAGGATATGTATTATCCAATTAATTATGGTTACATTGAAGGGGTTATGGCACTAGAGAAAGAAGAACAGGAGAATAACGTATGAGTAAATTAATCATTCTCAGAGGAAATTCTGGAAGTGGGAAAACAACTGTGGCTAAAGCGTTACAGGAAAAGCTTGGATATAATACAATGCGTATATCACAGGATGAAGTCCGAAGGAATATGTTATGGGTTAAAGATGGCAAAGATACAAAGGCATTACCTCTTATGGCGGAACTATTGAAATATGGAAAGGTTCATAGCGAGCTTACGATTTTAGAAGGAATTATGTATGAGGAGTGGTATAGTCCGTTATTTAAACTGGCAAACGAATTATATGAATCAAATATATACGCATATTATTTTGACATATCATTTGAAGAGACATTACGACGTCATAGTATGAGAAATAAAAGTCAGGAATTTGGTGAAGAAGCTATGCGCGATTGGTGGAGAGAAAAAGATTTTTCTTCTGTTCTTGATGAACAGGTCATTACTTGTGAAATGCAGGCTGATGATATTGTTGAAAGAATATATCAGGATTTATTTAAAAGCCTGCAACAGCGATGATAACACTACGTGATTATGAAAGCAAAGGTAAATAAGTTTAATAACTATTATGTATTATAGTTATATGTATTATAGTTAGAAGATGTGACCTTTGTATGTATAGAAATATAGGGGTACTGCACTATTAGATTAGTACAGTACCCCTATATTATGATGATACATATCTGTTTAATCAATAACAAAGTTATTAACATTCTTACGAAGCTCAGCAGCAGAGGCTTCTGCGGTTTTAGCTCCATTCATAACAGCTTCTGAGCCTTTTACGATTACGACTGTCTTCTGGGCAATGTTGGTTGTTCCAGTTGCGCTGTCATTAGAAGCGGAAGTAATTCCATCTATTGCCTGAGTGATATTGCTTATAGATGCAACAAGCTCTTCTGATGTTGCACTGAAATCAGATACAAGATCGTTGATGTTGGAAGCATCCATATTATAGTCATCAGCCATTTTCTCAAATCCGTTAAGACATTCAACAATATCAGTATCAACGAAATCAAGCAGGCGGTTAGAATCGCTGGTCAGGTTGCCTACAGCTTTATTTACATTTTCTGTAACAGCCTGAATATTGGCTACAGCATCTTTAGACTGTTCAGCTAATACACGGATTTCTTCGGCAACAACTGCAAAGCCTTTACCGGCTTCGCCAGCTCTTGCAGCTTCAATAGAAGCGTTAAGGGCAAGCAGATTGGTCTGTGCAGTAATATTCAAGATAGAGTCAGCAAGTACACCAATCTGGTCAACTACCTTGGCATCTTCAAGAGCCTGCTCAAGATTTACTCTGATATCGGACATTATCTGTTTAATCTTCTGACGGTTTTCTACAGTATCATCCTTAGTCTTTACAGCACGTTTATGGATGTCCTGGGATTCGGTTGCACCATCCTGTGCCCTTATGGCAATTTCCCTTGCAGCCTCTTCAATCTGCTGTGTCATTCCATTAATCTGTTCAGCAGAGGCGGCAGTTTCTTGTGAACTTGCAGCAAGCTCCTCTGTTGTTGCTGATACGTCTTCAATTTCTGCGTTAAGATTGTATACATTAGTATCAATTGTTTCTACAACCTTATCAATATTGGCAGCCTCGCTTTTTACCTGAGCTAACAGGCTTCGTACAGATTCGCGCATGGTTTCAAGTGCATTGGCTAGCTGTCCGAAATCATCCTTACGCTTAAGCATAGGCTGTTGCATTTTTGTGGCAAAATTACCGCCAGCAATGACTTCGAATTGTTCTTTTATCTTTCTTAATGATTTAGTAATATCAATTGCGATGAGGGCAACGAGTATAGCAACAACAATAAGCATGCATACGCTACATATAATAAGTGAAAAAGCTTTGCTTGAAGCATAGCTTGTGAATTCATCATCCTGCTGTGCAATAGCAGTGTCTATGTAATCAGTATAGTTGCCAGTACCAACAACCCAGTCAAAGGGCTTGAAGTATTCGCTGTAAGAACGCTTTGGTGAAGACTCAGTTTCTCCCTCTTTAGGAAATACATAGTCTGTGTAACCACCACCATCCTGGACTGCAACACGGATTATTTCCTTGACCATCTGGTAGCCATCAGCATCTTTGGTGTTCATACGGTTAGTACCCTCAGTTGAACTTCCAAGCAGAACAACATTTTTACCATCTGACTGGTCAACCCAGAAATATCCACCATTGCCGTAGCGCATCTGACGTATTTCATCAGCAGCTATCTTCTTAGCTTCATCAAGGCTATATCTGCCTGCTTTATATTCATTATTGATTTCAGATAACAGAGAGATGACGACACCTACCTGTTCTTTAATAGAATCATCATAGTTCTGTCTTGATGATGTGTCCATAGTTTCAAGTGCCTTGTCTTTTAATTGGTTCATATTCTTAATAGAAATAAAACTTTCAAAAGTTACAAGGATAATTACTAAAGCCAGAATTATAGTAAGCTTTGTGCGAACTTTAATGTTCTTCATTAATATCACTCTCCTTAAATTAGATTAATTTGTGTAAAATTATATATTTTTCACGCATCTTTATCTTATAATTATAATGTTGTAAAAAAATGTGTCAATAAAAGCTGCTGTAAATATTAAAAAAATATTAAATTTCTATATATCTATATAGATGATGTTGGGAGCTTTTGACACCAACATCATATAATTATAAAGTTTATGATTTATTAATATATAAATTAAATATATACTATACTAAATGGATATATAATATACATCAGAGTGATTATTAAAAAATCAAATATTCCCTTTGTTCACAACCATTACAAGAGTATAATATATAACTAATCCTAAATTGTTCACGAAGCAGTAGATTGATGTATAATCTGCCAGATATTCATCAAGGACAGGCTGAAGAAAATCAACCACACCAGTATAAGATAAGAGGCAGAGGATTTTTTGATAGAATTTAATAAAGATACAGTAGAAATGTAGTCAAATTAAAAATACATTAAAAATACAAAAAAATAATTAATTTTTATTGACAAATTAAAATTAAGAGATTATCTTATTACTTAATTCAATAGTCAAATGCGAAGAACAGGAAATGATTTATTTATATCACCGCCTACAGAGAGCCGTTGGTTGATGAGAAACGGTAGCAAGGAATAGATAAGCCCTCACCTGCAAGCAGTTCTGGTGAAAGATATTAATTTAGTAGTCAGAATCGGTACCCATCGTTAACAGGGCATGCCATTAAATGTGGCAGTAGAGAGGTCGGATTTATCCGGCAAGCAAAGTGGTAACGCGGAAGTAATGTAATTTACCTTCGTCTTTGCACAGTATCATTAAGATATGTGCAGAGACGAAGGTTTTTTGCATTATGGAATTAGTTGTTTTCAATTTCCGTTTTTCTGCGTTCATTGTATTTGGCTAGTGAAATAGGCTGGGAATATTTATCTTGCTCAGCTAATATTATATATAGGAGAGTGACATTATGAACACTTTAGTAATCGTTTTAATCGCGGCTGTTATATTATTTGGTGCCTATATGGTATATGGCCGTTGGTTAGCAAACAAGTGGGGCGTAGACCCTAAGGCAGAAACACCTGCCGTAAAGTACAATGATGGAAAAGATTTTGTTCCAACCAATGGATGGACTGTATTTAGTCATCAGTTCTCATCAATCGCTGGTGCAGGCCCTGTAACAGGTGCTATTCAGGCAGCAGCATTTGGATGGTTACCAGTATTACTCTGGATTCTTATCGGTGGTGTATTCTTTGGTGCTGTAACAGACTTCGGTGCTTTATATGCTTCAGTTAAGAACGAAGGTAAGTCAATGGGTATGATCATTGAGAAGTATATTGGTAAGTTTGGACGTAAGATTTTCTTACTTTTCTGCTGGTTATTTACACTTATCGTTATTGCAGCATTTGCTGATATGGTTGCAGGTACATTTAATGCATATACAGTAGTTGATGGAGCATCACAGTTAGCACCAGCAGCTTCAACTAATGGTTCTGCTGGTACTGTATCAATTATGTTTATGGTGTTCGCAGTAGTATTTGGTCTTATCCAGAAGAAGTTTAATCTTTCAGGCTGGAAAGAAGCAGTAGTTGGTATTGCATTTATTGTTGCTTCATTTGTAATTGGTAACTTCTGTCCAATCATCTTAGGTAAGAATGCCTGGAGCTATATCACATTCGTATATATCTTCTTTGCAGCAGTTATGCCAATGTGGCTTATGAAGCAGCCAAGAGATTATATGACAACATTTATGTTTATCGCTATGATAGTTGGAGCAGCACTTGGTCTTGTAGTTGCCCATCCATCTATGAACCTTCCTGTATACACAGGATTTAACAATGCAAAGCTTGGAACAATGTTCCCTATCCTTTTCGTAACAGTTGCATGTGGTGCTGTTTCAGGTTTCCACAGCCTTGTTTCATCTGGTACATCTTCTAAGACAGTAGAGAATGAAAAGGATATGCTTAAGGTTGGTTATGGTGCTATGGTACTTGAAAGCTTACTTGCAGTTCTTGCTCTTTGTGTAGCAGGTGCAGCCGCAGCCGCTGATGGTACAGCAGCAACAGGTACTCCATTCCAGATATTCAGCCGTGGTGTAGCTGGTTTCTTTGAAATGTTTGGTGTTCCAGTACATTTCGCAACAGTATTTATGACAATGTGTGTATCAGCACTTGCCCTTACATCACTTGATGCAGTTGCACGTATCGGACGTATGAGCTTCCAGGAGCTTTTCAGCGTAGATGATATGGAACATGCAGAAGGCTGGAGAAAGTTACTTTGCAATACATATTTCTCAACAATCGTAACACTTCTTTGTGGTTTCGTACTTACAAAGATTGGATATGCTAACATCTGGCCATTATTTGGTTCAGCTAACCAGTTATTAAGTGCCCTTGTTCTTATAACACTCTGCGTATTCTTAAAGGTTACAGGACGCAGCAACAAGATGCTCTTCCCACCTCTTATCATTATGCTTTGTGTAACATTTACAGCACTTGTACAGAGACTTATAGCTATGGTTAAGGCTATCCAGAATGCAGCAGCAGTTACAATCCCAGCAGGTACTACTACATGGGGTAAGGTGTTCATAGCAAATGGACTTCAGCTTATAATAGCAATTCTTCTTATCGTACTTGGTCTTATCATTGTAGTTAACTCAGCTAAGAGCTATGCAAAGAGTGAGAAGAACTCAGAGAAGGCTGCTTAAGCAGGTTGATGTATTATAATGTAAATGCGTTGGAATATTGGAAATTTTAATTTCTGATTAATATATTACAATATATAAAAGTTAGTATAAAACAGCTGGTATCTTATACAGGATGTGGCAGTTTACAAAGTCAGATTAAAGCTTTGACAATGTAGATAGTTACATTTATAAGATATCAGCTGTTTTTAATTTACTCAAATTTGTAAATCTTACATAGAGCCACCCGGAAAATGGGATGTGCAGCTTCTGATACCAGAATCAGAACTCCGCTTTATCTGTGTCGGTGTGATACCGTAATGCTTCTTAAGCAGGGCACTAAGGTAGCTGGCATTGGATATTCCAACTTTGGCGGCAACCTCACTTATGGAAAGGTTACCGATTTCTAAAAGGATTTTTGCGTGTTGTAATCGAACCTCTGTTATATATGTAGTATATGAGGAGCCGGTTACATCTTTGAATAGTCTTGAAAAATGTGATGGAGAAAGACAGGCGAAGCTTGCTGCATCCTGAAGGTCAGCACCATATTCAAGATTATTTTCTACATATATCATAGCCTTCTGGATTCTGTCATCAAATTTTTTAAGGTATAGAGTTTTGTTATCTGATTCATTAGGAATGTGATGCTCATATACATAGAAGAAAAGTTTATAAAACATTCCCTGAAGAAGTAGTTGTGAATAGTCAGAATTCCGTTCGTATTCGGATAACATTTCATCACACATTTTTCGTATTTCATTCTGTGAAGCTTTGGTAAAGTGAAGATAATTGCGACATAACATATCTAATTGGGCAGAACCTATTATTTCGATAATTGGCTCGAATACCTCTGTACGGACTTTTATAACAAACCGGTCATAGGGAACATCGGAAATAGGACAGTTTCTGTGATAAACCTCAGGTTTAGCGATACCGAAATCTCCGGCGTGACATACACGTATATTGTCGGTTGCAATCCATCTTCGGTCACCTGATACCATATATCCAATGGTGTAGTGGTCATGTGCAGCCTGCATAGCTGGCATGGCGTAACTGGCTTCTTTTATTTTGTGGTCTATATAAATATTTTCCCCAGGCTTAAGTGGTAATGGCATACTGTTCTCCTTTTTTTGATATAGCATAATTTTATAAAAAATAACATATAAAAGCAATTATATTTAATGAAAATAATAAAATTATGTGCAATAATTAATGTTGTAAAAGAAAACTGAGTTATGAAAAGAGGGGAGAATAACATATATGAATCAGAAGTTTAACCTGAAAGGAAATAATTTCATAAAGAATATGCTTAGATACGCTTATCTTATAATCATCGCACTGCTTCTTAATGCGGCTGTGAATGAGATAATTGTAAGTGCTAATAAGATAATAAGTGTCAACATAGATTATATGCTGTCAGGCGAAACTGTTGATATTGACAGTATTATTGTGAAGTTTATATATCTGACATTATCAGGCTTTGTACTTTCCTTTGCTGGAAGCAGGCTTTCGCTCAAATATGCGGTAAGGGTTATTAATTCATACAGAAAACAGATAAGCAGCAAGTTATACCGGATAGATTATTCATATTATGATAATGCAGGTACAGCAACAATAATTAATAAGGTGAATTCTGATATAGCAGAAGCCGAAAACTTTCTGACAGAGCATTTTGCAACAATTATAACAAATATTACGGCGGCACTTATATATGCCAATTATGTGCGAAGGATAAATGTAGTGCTTTTTGTTGCAGTTGTTGTGAGTTATCCACTTGTAATATGGCTGTCAAATATTCTTGTGAAGAAAATGCGTGATGTGTCAAAGATATATCGTTTAAAGGTTGATGCAATGCTTGGGATTGACCATGAAGCTATAATGGGGTATCAGATAATAAAAGCCTTTGGATTACAGAAGTATTTTGAAAACAGAATGCATAAGGCATCAGAGGAGCTTGTGGAAACAGAGCAGATAAGAACAGGCATAAGCAATACGGCGATAGTTATAAGAAGACTCATACAATGGATTCCTTCTATATTATGTGCATTCTTAAGCATATGGCTTGTAAGAAATGGACAGCTTACAGTTGGAGAGCTTGTTGGTTTTGTCGTTATTCTGGAAAAGTTTGTTGAGTCGATTATAGGAATTCCGTTTGCCATAGTCGATGCAACAGGCTGTATGGTGTGTATAGGAAGGCTTGAGGGAATACTCTCGGCGAAGGATGAATATTACGGGGATAAGACAGAGCCAGATATTTTATCTATTAAGACTATTAAGTATAAAGAAAAATGTAAAAAAGAAAGTAATAAATGTATGGAAAATAAAATAACAAAAGAAGAAAGTAATATACATATAGAAAATCAAAAAAATATAACAACAAAAGAACAAAATCATAAAATTAAAATACAACAAACACAGATAAGAGAAAATATTTATCAGACAACGAATATAACTAATAAGGTATCAGGTGAGTATGGTTTAGATTATGCCATAGAATTTGACAATATAAAGTTTGCATATAAAGAGGGCGAAAATGTTCTTAATGATGTCAGCTTTAAGATTAAAAATGGCGAAAATATAGCAATAGTCGGAAGCTCAGGTGGTGGAAAGACTACTATTTTCAGACTGTTATGCGGCTTATATCATACCAGTGCCGGAACATATAAGTTGTACGGAATGGATATTAATGAATGGAATATTGAAAGCGCAAGAGAAAATATGGCGCTTGTTTCACAGGATACATTTTTATTTCCAGGAACTATTGAGGAAAATATCAGGTATGGAAATATTAATGCAACTCACGATGAAGTTGTTAATGCATGTAAGGATGCAAGAATTCACGACTTTATAGAAGGACTTGCTGACGGATATGAAACTGTGATAAGTGAGGGTGGAAGCCAGCTTTCAGGTGGTCAGAGGCAGCGTATTGCTATAGCAAGGGCAATATTAAAAAATACGCCAATTCTGTTGTTAGATGAGCCTACATCTGCTATTGATGAGGGAACAGAGCAGCTTATACAGGATGCCCTTGACAGATTATGCAAAGGAAAAACAAGCATAACGATAGCACACAGATTATCAACAATAAAAGATGCTGACAGAATAATTGTACTTCAGCATGGAAGGATAGTTGAAACTGGAACTCATAAGCAGTTGCTTGATATGGGAGGAGTATATGCAGGAATGTACGCAGAAGGGTAGTGCAGATAATAAATCTACACAGTCAGATAAAAATAGTTCAAAATTAAAGTTGAATGTTAATGACATAAATAATGGTGAATTAAAATTACATATTAATAATGAAAATAATAATAAAGTTAATATGAAAGATAATAATAACAGGAATTACAATAATAAGAATTCCGGAATATGGCAGTTATTCTTACGGACTATGAGAACTATGGGAAAAAGACGTTTTATGTATTATGGTTCAATATTAGGGATGAGTATAACATTTGCAATGTTCTCAGTTATGGAAGCATTTCTTATGAAGATAGTTGTTGACATAGCACAGAAAGGTGAATGGGACAGGCTTATAAGTTCCGTTGTGATAATAGTCATAGTTGGTGTGATAGTGTTGTTAGGATATAGATTTGCCTGCATAAGATATAACGTTGAAGCAAAGCGAATATATGGAAAGCTGTACGAACAGGTGTTAAGTCACGAAATGAAGCTGCCTTGTGAATATTATGAAAATCATCATAGTGGGGAAATGTTATCAAAAGTATCATTCGACCTTGGAAGAATGGGTGATATATTTGGCTCAAGATTCAGAAGAGTTGTTATGCCATTTATGATGGTAGTTGTATTCTTAGTGCCTATGTTTGCACTTAGCTGGCAGCTTACAGTATGTCTTGTAGCTGTAAATACAGTGCTTATAGGCGTTACGATGGTGCTCACAGGACCGCTTAAGAGATTGAGTAAGAAAATGTCTGAGTCAAACAGTATTATGACAAAGCATATAACAGACCTTATTCAGGGAATTATACAGGTAAGGATGTTTCCGGCAGGAAGAAAAACAGTTGACAGATATAATGAAGAGGCAGATGTGTATGCTGTAAAGTCTGATAAAAGAAATATGTTTTCATCTTTGCTTGAATGTGCTAATACAGGCTTTGATCTTATATGTAATCTTGTTTTTCTGGCATTAGGCATATTGTTTGTGCAGAAGGGCTACACAACACTTGGTGCTATTGCAGCTATATATACAATGTATGGACGTTTTTCAAGACAATTTCTACAGATGGGAAAGTATATTCCTGAGCTTATTGCGTATCTGACATATGCACAGAATATATTTGATTTTCTAGATGAGAAAACAGAAGAGGAAATGTTAAATCGTCAGGAATTCAACAAAGAAAGATTGCATAATGAAATAAATAACTCTTGCGGTCATAATAATATTTTTAATAATATTGATTATTCAGTTAATATAAGCAACTTAACATTTTCATATATAAAAGATGAAAATAATGCACCGATTGTAGTTCTTGATAATTATAATGAAAGAATAAAGTCAGGCGAGTTCGTGGCAGTTACAGGTGCTTCAGGTTCTGGAAAGACAACACTTTCTAAGCTTCTTATGGGATTTTATAAGCCGGACAGTGGAATGATTGAAGTGTGTGGCAATAATCTTGATGATATAAGTCTGGCGGCTGGCAGAAGCTTTTTTGCACTTGTTCCACAGGATGCAATACTTTTTAATATGAGTATAATGGATAATATAAGAATGGGAAGGCTTGATGCCACGGAAGCTGAGATTATTGAGGCTGCAAAGATGGCTAATGCTCACCAGTTTATAACAGAATTTACAGATGGTTATGACACAGTTGTTGGCGAAAAGGGGATGTCTGTATCAGGTGGTCAAAGACAGCGGATAGCCATAGCAAGGGCAATCCTTAAAAATGCTCCGATAATGCTTATGGATGAGGCAACCTCTGCACTTGATAATGAGTCGGAGCGTGCTGTAAACGAAACATTACAGAATCTAAAGGGCAGAATGACAATTATAATGATTGCACATAGGACATCAACAATACAGATGGCGGACAGGGTTATAAACTTGTAATTGACAATAGCAACGAATAGTGTTATATTACTCAACCCTATCATCTTAAATTCTCATTATTAAATGCATTTGTAAAATAATCGGATAGATAAATAGAAAGATGTTAAATATTATATATGTTAATGTGTAATGTAATATTAATAATGAAGTTTAACAAATATATGGGGATGAAAGGAACAGAGTGGTTTTATGACATTTTATCAGGAATTACAGTTAAGTTCTGCAGGCTCTAAACAGCTTATTAAGAACACAAAAGATGCTAAAGAGAAAAGAAAACATATATTAATATATAATTTCAAGGTTTACCTTGTTATGGTATTCTGTGTAGCAGTTGTTACAATATTCAGTAAGTTACTTGGAAGCGCTAACAGCGTTGTTGGTGTTACAGTACTGCTTGCAGTACTTGTGTTAAGACAGGCAGATTTTGGAATAAAGACATCACATGGACTTTTGTCTATTATGGGAATATATGCTATATTGATAGCAGGTCCAAGGCTTAGTAATATGGTGCCACCTGTTGTTGCATTTCTTATTAATATAGTGTGCATAATGCTTCTTATGATAATGGGCTGTCACAATGTGATTATGTATAATCATTCGACATTTGTGCTTGGTTATCTGTTATTACAGGGCTACGATGTTACAGGGCAGGATTATATGTTAAGAGTTGCCGGACTTCTTTGTGGTATGGTTATCTGCATGATTATCTTTTATAAGAACCAGAAAAACAGACCATATCGAAGAACTTTTCAGGATTTGTTTTATGAATTTAATATTAATTCGGCAAGAAACAGATGGTATATCAAGCTTACATTTATAGTATCAAGTGCAATGCTTGTGATGAACCTGCTTAATATTCCAAGAGCGATGTGGATAGGTATAGCGTGTATGTCAGTGTGTCTGCCATTTTCAAAGGATATAGAAGGACGTGCTGGTAAGAGAGGTGCGTTCAATGTTGTTGGATGTCTGATTTTTTCAATATTATACACAGTACTTCCACAGTCAATGTATCCATATATTGGTATGATAGGTGGAATAGGTGTCGGATATTCAGCTGGTTATTCGTGGCAGACAGTATTTAATACATTTGGCGCTCTTTCAATAGCGGCGGAACTGTTCGGACTTAAATATGCTGTTTTACTTAGAATAGGTGTAAATGTAGTAGGCGCGGCATATACATTGATATGTGACAGATTGGTAGATAAGGTATATAACTGGTGTACACAGCGAAATATAGAAACAGTTTAAATTTGCTGATTTTATATAAGAAAATTTAAATTGATGTTTGTAAAGATATTTGATTACTAATCTGCCGCGGGTGATACATCTATGATGACGGAACGTATAGTATACAGATATACATTGAATTATTAATCATAAAAGAGGTGCAAAATACATTTTGACTATCATATCATAATAATTATGAAGGAAAATAACTATGAATAACAATGATTTTTATATATCAGAAATTCCAGATGATATATTCGAAAAAATGCAGGGAAAGTCGTATAAGGAAAACTGCACTGTGCCAAGAGAAGAACTGAGGTATATTCATATATTGCATATTGGTTTTGATGGTAAGACACATGAAGGTGAACTGATAGTGAATAAGCGTATAGCAGATGCAGTGCTTGATATATTTGCTGAGTTATATAAGGCAGAGTACAGAATAGAAAAGGTACGTCTTATAGATGAGTATAATGCAGAGGATGAATTATCTATGAGAGATAACAATTCATCGGCGTTTAACTTCCGCTACATATCGTATACAACAAAGCTGTCAAAGCATGCACTTGGAATGGCAGTTGATATTAATACTCTTTATAATCCTTATACCAAAGAGGTTGATGGAAGACTTAGCATAGAGCCGGCTAATGCAGCAGAGTATGTGGACAGAAGCAAAGATTTTCCACACAAGATTGACCATGATGATATATGTTATAAGCTTTTTGTCAAGCATGGTTTTGAGTGGGGTGGCGACTGGACAGCATCTAAGGATTATCAGCATTTTGAGATGCCAGTTTCGGAGTAAATATATAAGTATAGAAATGGTTTGCAAAGCTGGTTAAGTTGTTACGATGATAACATATATTTTTTATAAAAATATTTTTATAAAAAGTAAGTCTGGTGTAAGTTAATATGTATATTATCATCTGATATTATAAATGAGCAGATAGAAAATGTAGATATGAATATAATACGGAGAATGAGCATATGTATCATATTATTCTTGTTGAAGATGACGAGCAGATAAGAAAAAGCCTTACGGAGCTGCTCACATATAAGGGATATACAGTAACAGCGGTGGAAGGTGTGCAGAAGTTTTATGAGAGTATTAAGAAAACAACATACGATGCATATCTTTTAGATGTTATTCTTCCTGATGGAAGTGGTTATGATATATGTGAGAATATAAGAGATAAGACAGAAGCACCTATAATATTTATAACCTCAAGTGATGATGAAGAGTCGGTAGTAAAAGGACTTGATATAGGCGGAGATGATTATATAACAAAGCCTTTTCACAATGCAGAGCTTCTCTCACGCATAAGCTCTAACCTAAGACGAAGTGCAAGATTCAAGGAGAATTCATATAGTGTTGGTGATATTAAAGTACTTTTTGATAAGTATAAGATATTAAAAAATGGTGTAGAATTAGGCATAACCCCGACAGAGTTTAATATAATAAAAATACTTATACAGAATAAAGGCTGTGTTGTTAAACGTGAGGTCATATATGACAGAATATGGGACATGCATGGCAATTATGTTGAGTATAATACACTCACAGTTGCTGTAAGCAGAATTAAAGCAAAGCTTGGAACATATGGAGAAAAGCATCAGTCTTATATAGAAACAATAAGAAATGTAGGATACAGGTGGATAGATAAAATATAGAGGTAAATAGTGTTTATGGGTAATCAGGACGATATCGAACAGAAATTTATGGATTTTAGAAAAAAACAGACATTATTTATTGCAGTTTCATTTATAGTAAATGCAGCTGTAGTAATGCTTTTATGCCTGTATTATAATTTTAAGCAAAGAGCTCTTACAGGGGCTCTTTATTTGTATGATAAAACATCAGCAGAGAATTATCTTGATGTGCTTTCTAAGATGAAAATCACGCAGGCTGTAGGCAGATATGTTAATGAGGGAAATGCAGCTATTGAAAAAATCGGATATGGAAGTAAAGGGTATAGCTATATATTTCTTTTATCAGGGGAAATATGTATATATATAATTGCATTACTTATATTATCAGTTATATTCATATGTGGTATGGTAAGCATCAGAAGCATGACAGCTCACAGTGTTATAGCTGATGATTTAGCAGTTAAAGAACGGAATGTAATATTAGAAAACAGGCTTAAACAGGAAAACGAATATAACAAAAAACAGCAGAGAAAAATGCAGGATTTTATAGAAAATATAGCACATCAGATAAAAACTCCGCTTGCAGCGATAATCTTAAATCTTGAATTTATGCAGGAATTGCACATGGATGAGCGTATGGGAAGACTTGTTGATGAAAGTGCGGGAAGTGCCTTCAGAATACGGGACTTTATAAGAACACTTCTTAACATAAGCAGATTTGAAAATAGGAAAGTAATAATAGCGGCTGATGAAGTAATCATAGGTTCAATTATAACAGATAGCATAAATAATTGTATGAATTGTATGATACATGAAAATCAGAATGATATTTTTATAGTACAATATGATGATAAATGCGAAAGTGCGGTTATATATGCAGATGAAATGTGGCTGGTTGAGGCAATAGCTAATGTTATAGGAAACAGTGCAGACTATATTAAAAATATTCCTGATGGTAAAGTGTATATAACTGCAGGCTGTGATGAAAGAAAGGTTGTTATAAGAATAGAAGATAATGGGAAAGGATTAACTGTTAAAGATCAGGATGATATATTTGACAGGTTCTCTACAACAAGAAACAGTGCTTCGGATATGCATGTAGGATTAGGACTTAATCTGTCAAGACTTATAATAGAGGCACATTATGGCATAATAAAAGCAGGTAACAGTGAAGAATATGGAGGAGCAGAATTCACGATAATACTTCCAAGATATAGACTTAAGGATAAGAGATAATAAGATGTAAGAAACAAAAGGGCAAAAACTTGTGAATGTAAGTCTGAGGTAAGTTAACAACAATATAATCCGCATATCAGATACGAAAGTAACTAAAGTCAGGAATAAAGTATTAAAGATATCTGAAATAATATACAGACTTTATTAAAGGAGGATATGCTATGGATATATTAAGAGCAGAAGGAATAAGTAAAACTTACCGGACAGGAAGCGTTGAAGTGAAGGCACTTAAACAGTGTAGTATTAACATTCAGAAAGGCGATTTTACAGCTGTGATAGGAAAAAGTGGTTCTGGAAAGTCCACTCTTTTAAGAATATTGGGGACTATAGATAAGCCTGATTCAGGAAAAGTGTACATAGATGATACAGATATAAGCACGCTTAATAATAAATCACTTGCCAGGTTCAGGCGCACAAAGATAGGCTTTATATATCAGGATTATAGTCTTGTGCCAGAATATACAGCTTATGAAAATATCATACTTCCCATTATACTTGATGGTAAGAAACCAGATAGAGATGAGGTCAGCCGTCTTATGGATATATTATCCATCGGACACTGTTTAAGAAAGCTTCCATCGCAGATGTCCGGAGGTGAACAGCAGAGAGCTGCCATAGCAAGGGCAATGATAGCACATCCGGCAGTTATACTCGCAGATGAACCTACAGGCAACCTTGATGTGGCTAGTGCACAGACAGTTGTACAGATGTTGGCAGAAGCTTCCAATGAATACAATCAGACCATAATAATGGTTACGCATGATAAGCAGATGGCAGAATATGCAGATAAGCTGCTTACGATAGTTGATGGACATGTGAGCATGGGAGTAGATGATACGATAGCTGAAGGTAATGACAGGGGGTGAGCTTTTTATGAATGGCAGACTCATATTACTTTGTTTAAAAAGTATGCTTAGAAGATGGAAGAGAGTATTAAGAACAATAGTAACAGTTTTTATCGCATTTCTTTTTGTGGCAGGTATGCTTCTTTTTCAGGAAAATATGTATCAATATCAGACAGCAGTGGCAAAGAAACATTTTGGCGACTGGTTTATAATGAATCCATATTACAATGCAAAGAAAGATAATGTATTAGGTGAACACATTTATCTTGAAAAACCTAAGCTCGCTTATGTGGTAAATAGTATATATGATTATGATAAGGAAACAGATGAAAAGATAGGTTTCTTTACACAGGATTTTATACATGCAGGAAATATTAAGCTTGATAAGGGAGAATGGCCAAAGGAAGACACTGATGTTGCAATTGACTGGAATACACTGTTAAAGCTAAATCAGGGATATGAAATAGGGGATATAATCACCATCCATACATATACAGGACCTTCAACAGATGAGGAAAATGAAGTTACAAAAACCTACAGACTGTCGGGGATAATAGATAGTTACACAAACATATGGCAGGGAGGCGGGAATCTTCCAGGTATAATACTGACAGAAAATGAATGTGGAAACATTAAGCATAGCAATGATATTAAACAAAAAAATATTGCAATATATGGGATGAAAAATATAATACAAGAATCTGATTATGAAGCAATGTTTAACAAAATGCAGAAGGACACTGACAAAGAGATGGTGTTTAACAGTAGTGTCTATGCATATAAACCATGGGGGAATGAGCTTGTATACAATTATATATTTATTCTTGTAATGCTTGTTGGTATCGCAGCTATAACTTATCAGATGATGGCATATAATATGACCAGGAAATATACGATGGATATACATATCAGGGAAGGAGCAGCAAGAGGCCAGATAACAGGAATGTATATGTGCGAGAATTTTATTATACTGCTTCTGTCATCATTTCTTGGACTTTTTACAGCATGCCAGCTTGCAAGGCTTATATGCAGCGCTATAGGAAAAAATATGGGTGTAAGCTTCTTTTATATAGGAAGCAGTACATATATTAAAATGCTTATTACACTTATATTGTCTGTTGTAATAAGTATCATATTTAATATATATATGAATATATCCCATGTGATTAATAAATCTGTTAAGATTAAGATAGGCAAAAATCATAATGATAATGCAGAAAGATATGTGCCATCCAATAATAAAAAAATTAACGGAAAAGAGATTAATAACAGGAATTTCATATATCAGACACACATAAGGTTAATGCATACAAATGGTTTTATGCCTAATATGTTTATAAGACTTTTTGCACTTGTTATGGCAGCGGTAATGGTGCTATGTGCCATTAATATGTACACTGCATATAAGGCATATGAAAAAAATGCAGATGCAGATGATATGGTTGCCTATAAGAAGGAAAACAATACATCAGCATATGTATATTACTATAATGAAGATATTAATGAATACAAAGAAGAAATAAAAAAGAAAAATGAAAGTGCCGCTAAGTATGCAGCAACAGATTATAAAGAACCAACAGAGCTTGAGATATATAATAAATTCAGGATAAATATAAGTTCTTATCAGGATTATCTGGATAATGCTGATACTGAGTATATTTTTGGAATAGACAGAAAGCTTACATTAAATAACAATCTTAAATGTGCAGATACATACATTTATAAAGGAATAGATGAGAATACGTTAAAAGCTATTAAAGATATAGATGGAGTTGAAGAAGTACGCCTTGGATATTTCGAAACTGGAAGAAGCTGGTACTGGGATGGAATGGACTATAATAAGATAGGTGCAGATGATTATATATCAGATAGTGATGGAAAGCTTGATGAAAAGAATTATAAATATCTGTATGCATCAGAGTATGTAGAACCAGATAGCAGTATATATGATATTATATGTAAATATGCAGGCGATAATGCACCAGACTATGAAAAATGGGCGGCTGGTGAGCTTTCGGTAGTTTTTAAGGATACCAATATAAGAGGACAGTATGATGATACATTACAGCCTGGTATGACACTGAACTTATATGGATATGCTGATAATATGAGAAACGACCAGTTTGTATATCATCAGTGGGATGGAAGTGAAAGTGAATATTCGGATGCACTCATAAGATATTATATGGATAATGTATGGGAAAAATATGTTAACGTAAAAGATGATCCAGACACAGCAGATGTAATAGCTAATCATAAAACATGGAGCTGGAACCGTGCACACAAATATGTTAGTAATAAGCTTTCATTTGATAGACTTGAAGAGCTTAATCTTATATCAAGAACATGTCTTTCTGGCTCAAATGTTGAATCACAGACTAAGACTACACAGGAAAGACGTGAAAGATATGATGAGGGAGTTATATCAGAGGAGGCTTATCGGGGATTTCTTGGAAAATATGCCAACACAGAGCTTGAAAGAAGATATCGTTATAAAACAAGATATACACCAGCAGCTGATACAAATGTGGCAGCAGTCATATACATTACTGATGAAAACAGGGATGAGATTAATGCTGCATTTAAAGAATATATACCTGAATTCGGACAGTTTACCCTGATTTCTACAACGACTCTTTTACAGGAGGCATTGGATAATCAGAATGAAAATATTAAACAATATTTTCTTCTTGATGAGCTTCCTGATGAACTTACATTAAAACTTAAATATAATCAGGTAAATATACGCTATGGCATAGATTCAGCTTTAGTGTCAACTGGTAACATAGTATCCTCATATCTTGGACAGAGTGGTTTCTCCTATAAAAGTTATTCAGAAGAAAAGGATCTTTTAAAACAGAAAACTATTGAAACAATGATGCTATATGGAATATCCCTGTTAGCAGCTGTGTTTGTTGTTATTGCAGTATCTGTTCTTATAGTAAAAAACAGATGTGAGAAATATGAAAGCAGATTAAGAATCATAAAAAGGACAGGGGCTAAAGATACAGTACTTGTAAGAATATGTATGCTTGAGTGTGTAAGAGAAGCAATATGGTGTCCATTTGTCGCTGTTATTGTAATACTGCTTGACTGGATAACGATAACACTGCATATAAGAGATATAAAGTGAGAAATATAAAACTATATAAGACATTTTCACTGACAATAATGCAGATGAATTAATAAATTATAGAATTAATAATAGAATTAATAAGACAGGCTATTTATACATACAGAAATAAGTGTTATTATGTATATATTAAGCCGTGGATGTGAGCATAAAACTGCTGGCTTTTAATAGTCAGCAGTTTTTTTATATATATGATGCCAGGGGCAAAAGTTCAAAGTCGGGTGGGACTTTTGCTGCTGATATCATATATACATAGGGAATGGTAAGTTGGATAATTAAAATACAAAATATAATAGCGGAGGGTATTATATGGCAGGAACAATTAATTCGGAAGCCAGACTATCAACCTTTGAGGCGATAAGCATGATAGTTGGCAACAGCATAGGAACAGGTATTATAGCAGTGCCATATCTTGCAACAAAAAACAGTATGCTTGATGTTATATGGATGGTTGCTATTGCTTATATAGTCAATGTAATATTGCATTTAATTATAGCTGAGCTTTCATACAATAATGGAGGCGTGCAGCTTGTAAAAAGCTTTGAGGGAGAACTTTTTACTGGCAGGATGAAAAAGGTGTTCAGCTGGATAATGTTTATAGTATATGGACTGGCTATTATGATAGGCGTGAGTGGCAATATCAATGGTGGGGCGCAGATATTTGTGAACTGGTTTAATATACCGTTGTGGGCAGCACAGCTTATTTATTATGTGATAGCCGGAATAGTAGTATTTATAGGGATGAAGGCTGTAGGAATAGCACAGAAGTATGCAGTTGCAGTACTCATGGTTATAGTTGCAGTTATGACGATTGGTACATTTATGCATCCTGTTAATGCTTTGTATACAGCACCATTTCATTTGAACAATCTGATCGCACTTTATAGTATGGTGGTTTTTGCAACCTCTGCTAATCAGGCAGTTATACAGGTTGTTAAGGGACTTGATGGAGATGCAGGAAAGATAAGAAAGACAATATTTGCAGGCTTCGGATTAGCCTCTCTTTTCGTGCTTATTGTAACACTTACAGTGCTTCTTGGAACTAAGGGAACACTTGATAAAGAGCTTGCCTATATGCAGCTTGGTAAAAGCATAGGAAAGTGGGCTATGATTCTTGCAGGAATATTTTCTTTGTTTGCACTGCTTACAACATTCTGGTCTAATACGCTTGCATTAAGAGATGTGGTTCATGAGCAGATAGGAACAGGCAACAGGATAAGCTGGCTTATAGCTACCATTCCGTGTATACTTTTTGCTATATTTGGTGTAAGCAGTTTTATAGTTCTTACAAGGATAATGAGCGGTGTAGTTGTGCTAGTCAGTATCATGCTTGTGCTGACTTATGGAAAGTCAAGGAAAAAGGCTGGAAGAAGCCCGATATGTGGTGTATTTGGAACAATGCCTTTTCAGGTGCTTATGGTGATATCTACAATAATATCTGCCATAGGAGCCCTTATACCATTAAGCTGAATATGGTCAAAATCAGATATATCAGTAAATGTGCGTAGAAATGAGGATTAATTATTATGTACAAATCAGACAATTTTAAACAGCTTGATAATGAAACATTTACGCTTAAGATAAATACAGACAGGGATTATAAAATACTCCAGCTTACAGACCTTCATCTGGGTTTTGGAATGTTTTCAAGAAAGAAAGACAGGCTTGCATTAATGGCAGTGAGCAGAATTATTAAAAGAACTAAGCCAGACCTTATTGTGCTTACGGGAGATTCCATATTTCCTTTCTTTCCAAAGGCAGGAACTATGAATAATAAGCGTCAGGGAGAGCTGCTTATAAGCTTTATGGATAGATTTGCAATACCATATGCGCTTGTATTTGGCAATCACGATTGTGAGATACTTGCAAAGTACAGAAAAGACAAGCTTTCGGATATATACAGTTCAGGTGAATACAGTATATTTGCAAAGGGAAGAAAAGATATATACGGAATGGGCAATTATTTTATTAATCTTACAGACAGCAAAGGAAGAGTTGTGCTGCCGCTTGCATTTCTTGATTCTAATATGTATGGAGAGGGTAGCTGGTTTTACAGTGGCTTTGACTGCATACATAAAGACCAGGTAGACTGGTGTATGGATAAGCTTGATGAGCTGAAAAGTGAGAATGAGGATATTAAGGCGATGGCATTTTTCCATATTCCTGTAAATGAGTTTAAAGAGGCTTATGAAAAGATGAAAATGGGCGATAAAAGTGTCATATATAAGCATGGCAATATAGGCGAAGCTAATGAACATTTTGGTATCCCAAGATTTGATGGTACATTTTTTAACAAAGCAGTGGAAAATGGTGTGATAAAGTGGATGTTTTGTGGACATGACCACCTTAATACGCTGTCAATTGTGTATAAAGGTATCCAGCTGACTTATGGAATGTCGATTGATTATCTTGGGTACAAGGGGATAGTAAAAAGGCATACACAGAGGGGCGGAACGCTGATAACAAGGCATACAGACGGCAGTGTGGATATTAATATGGTACCATTGGAACATGCATGAAATTATAGACAGACATGCAAAAAGAGGAGCATTATACGCCAAATTTTTGCAGGTTTTTTATTGCTATATAAGATTGATAAATAAGTGTCATTCTGATAAAATGATTACTGGTCAGAGTTAATATTTATAAGTGCTGACATTAAAGTGTTTCAAAGATTGGAGAACAGGCTAAGATGAGAATAGGTTTTGATAATGACAAGTATCTTAAGATTCAGTCAGAACATATTAAGGAAAGAATAGGTAAGTTTGGTGATAAGTTATACCTTGAATTCGGTGGAAAGCTTTTTGATGATTATCATGCATCAAGAGTACTTCCGGGCTTTCATCCGGACAGCAAGTTACAGATGCTTATGCAGCTTTCAGATGTAGCTGAGATAGTTATCGTAATAAGTGCCGCAGATATAGAAAAGAATAAGGTCAGAGGCGACCTTGGCATAACTTATGATGTTGATGTGCTAAGACTTATAGGAGAGTTTGAGAAGAAGGGACTGTATGTTGGAAGTGTTGTTATAACTAAGTTTACAGGACAGTCAGCAGCTATCCAGTTCAGGGAAAAGCTTGAAAAGAAGGGAATTAAGGTATACCAGCATTATGTTATAGAGGGGTATCCATCTAATATACCTAATATCGTAAGTGACAATGGTTTCGGAAAGAATGATTATATAGAAACAACAAGACCGCTTGTAGTTATAACAGCTCCGGGTCCTGGAAGTGGAAAGATGGCGACATGTCTTTCACAGCTTTACCATGAGAATAAGAGGGGAATTAAGGCAGGTTATGCTAAGTTTGAGACATTTCCTATATGGAACATACCACTTAAACACCCTGTTAATCTTGCTTACGAGGCAGCTACAGCAGATCTTAATGATGTAAATATGATAGACCCATTCCATCTTGAGTCATATGGAAAGACAGCAGTCAACTACAATCGTGATATAGAGATATATCCTGTACTTAATGCCATATTAGAGGAAATATATGGTGAGAATACTTACTACAAGTCACCAACTGATATGGGTGTTAATATGGCAGGTAACTGCATAGTGGATGATGAGGCATGCTGTGAGGCATCTAAGATGGAAATTATCAGAAGATACTATACAGCAGTAAACAGAGTTGCAAAGGAAGAAGCATCAGAGAGTGAAGTATACAAAATAGAGCTTCTTATGAAGCAGGCTAAGATTACAACCGATGACAGAAAGGTAACTGTAGCGGCTAAGAAGAGAGCAGAGGAAACAGGTGTTGCCTGTGCAGCTATTGAGTTTGAGGATGGCACAATAATCACATCAAAGACAACTGATTTCTTGGGAGCTTCATCAGCACTTATTCTTAATGCCTTAAAGCATCTTGCAGGAATAGAACACGATGAGAAGCTTATAAAGCCGGAATTCATCGAGCCTATCCAAAATCTTAAGGTTGAGTATCTTGGTGGAAAGAACCCAAGACTTCACAGTGATGAGGTACTTATAGCACTTGCACTTACATCTGTGACTAATGACAATGCAAAGAAGGCACTTGAGCAAATTCCTAAGCTTAAGGGCTGTCAGGTTCATACAACAGTTATGTTATCTGAGGTTGATACCAAGACATTTGCAAGATTAGGAGTTAATCTTACATCTGAACCGGTAAGAGGAAGCAAGAAGTTTTATTAAATCTACAGTGTTGTAATATATGCTTATGAAGCAGTTTCTTACATAAAAAAAAGATTATATGAGGTGAAAACTATGAAAGTTGGAAGTACGTTATCAGAGGACGCATATAAGTTTGACGGAAAGCTGTCACTAAAGCAGGCAATTCCGCTTGGACTTCAACACGTTATGGCGATGTTTGTCGGTAATCTTACACCGCTTCTTATCATAACGGGTGCCTGTGGAATAGGTGCAGGCAGTGAATATGCAACAGTTCAGGTTGCACTTTTACAGAATGCAATGATTATTGCAGGTATTGTTACGCTTATACAGTTGTTTGCGATTGGACCTATCGGTGGAAAAGTTCCTATTATAATGGGAACAAGTTCAGGCTTCATCGGAGTGTTCAGCAGTGTTGCAAAGATTATGGGTGGCGGTATCATAGGTTACGGCGCTATTATGGGAGCCTCCATATTAGGCGGTCTGTTTGAAACAGTGTTAGGAGCATTTCTTAAGCCGCTTAGAAGATTTTTTCCATCGGTTGTAACTGGTACGGTAGTCCTTTCTATAGGACTTTCGCTTATATCGGTTGGTATAAGCTCATTTGGCGGTGGAAGCAGTGCAAAGGACTTTGGTTCTATGGAAAATCTGTTTCTTGCATTTGTAGTGCTTGTAGTTATACTTTTCTTTAAGCACTGGACTAAGGGTTATCTTAGTTCATCATCTATCCTTATAGGTATAATCGTTGGTTATGTTGCAGCATTTATTATGGGACTTATTCTTCCTCATACAGCGGTTACAGCAGATGGTGTAGAGTATACTAAGTCATGGGTGCTTAACTGGAGCAAGATATCAGATGCTGCGTGGATAGAAATTCCACAGTTTATGCCAGTAAAGCCTGTGTTTGATATGCGTGCTATAGCACCAGTGCTTGTTATGTTTATAGTTACTGCGGTTGAAACTGTAGGTGATATATCAGGCGTTATAGAAGGTGGTATGGGAAGAGAAGCTACAGCAAAAGAGCTTTCAGGTGGTGTTATGTGTGATGGTATAGGTTCAACACTTGCAGCACTTTTCGGTGTTCTTCCTAATACTTCATTCAGTCAGAATGTAGGACTTGTGACTATGACAAAGGTTGTAAACAGAATAGCACTTGCATGTGGTGCAGTATTTCTTATACTGTGCGGATTATTCCCTAAGCTTGGAGCGCTTATATCTATTATGCCACAGTCAGTACTTGGTGGTGCAGCAGTTATGATGTTCTCATCAATCATCGTAAGTGGTATACAGCTTATAACAAAAGAGCCTCTTAATGCAAGAAGCCTTACTATAGTATCTGTAGCACTTGGCGTAGGTTATGGAATAGGCGCTAACACAGCAATACTTGCACATGCACCTGAGTTTATAAGCCTTATATTCGGTGGTTCAGGAATAGTTCCGGCAGCGCTTATGGCTATTCTTCTTAATATTATTCTTCCTAAGGAGAAGAGAGAGGATGCTGCAACAGGTAATTAAGAATTATATATGTTGCTGTCTTAAGTCTTCAATGAACTTAAAAAGTAAATATAAACTTATAAATGAATTGTCGAAAATGCTTATAATATAGAATTAAAAGTCATATTATATATTTTGTAGATAGGTTGTATTATACAACTTGCTATATATTTAGTATAGAATATATAGCAAGTAACGAAAACAGTTATCTTACATGATATGTAATATGACTTTTTTGTATATACACTTATCCTGTTTCTCACATCATATAATATTATATAAAATTACAAAAATATATTGTATAAAAGCTACAAAAATGTGTTGAATAATTTTAAAATTTGAAGAACTTTGTATATTTTGCTAGAAAATATGAGAATTTTTTTTACTGGAAAAATCATATCATGCTGTACTTTTATATGTTGTGCCACTTCTGTTTGCTGCACATTACAGACATAGAAAGGCACTCTGGTTTACATATATTATTAATTCAGTTTCAGTGCTGTTAAGTATGGTGCTTGGATTTTTTTATGGAATATGCGACCTTAATCTTTTATTTGAGGGAAGTCATAAAAGGGATTGGTATCTTACAGTAGTTGCAAGCGGGACAGGTTATTCATTTAATTCGGATCCTGTGTTTGTGCTGCTTGTGTTTGGTGTACTTCCAAGATGTATGATACTGCTTGTTATAACATTTATGCTACAGGATATAGTTCTAAGAAGTAGTGAAGATGAGCTGAGGATAGCACAGCTTACATATCTTAAGGAAACAGATTCAGGAACAAAGGTATTTAATAAGAATAAGTACGAGGAGATGGTTAAAACTTACTATCCTTATATAGATAATATAAGGGCTATTTTCTGGGATCTTAATAATTTAAAGATGATTAATGATACTTATGGACATGACTATGGCGACAAGGCGATAGAGAGATTATCTTCCGTACTGTATTCTTTTGTAGATGAAAGAAGGCGAGTATACAGAATAGGCGGAGATGAGTTTATAATGATAATTGATAATCCATCTGATGAAGAGGGCAAAAATATATCTGCCTCGGTTGCAGAGATGATAGAGAAAGCAAATGAAGGAAGCCGTCTTAAGATAACAAGTGCAGTGGGTATAGCTAAAGGTTATGGAAGAGATGTTCTTGAGGTCGTTAAGAGAGCTGATGAGGAGATGTATAAGAATAAGGTGAAGTCGAAGGCGGGAAGATAAGTAAAGTATTGCTAAGCAGGTATAAGTGTATATGCAAAAAAGAGACTTAATAAAAGGATAAATATGATGTCAGACTGAGTTATCAGATGATTGTAAATCAACATAGTAATCAGTAGACGTAAGTTAAAAAGAGTTTGTATTAATGAGAAACTGTTATATACAAGCTCTTTTTCTGTTATTTGCGATTAATCAGAGATACTTTCGGCGTTATTGGTTATCAGATAGAGTTATAATTCTATAAATAAGAGATGTCAGAGGTATAAGCTGTGATTGAAATTAGCAGTCAAGTAATGTCAGGTCGAGCGGAAAAAGAACATATATTTATAGAAGGAGTGCAGATGTTATGGAGAATTTACATATAAGCGGTAATAAAAAATATCTTATGAAAGGGGATAAGCCATTTTTCTGGCTGGGAGATACGGCGTGGATGCTGTTTACTAATATATCTTATGAGGAAGCTTATACATATCTAAAAAACAGGGCAGACAAAGGCTTTAATGTCATTCAGGCAGTGCTTATAAATAATGCTCAAAATAAACTCGTGTGAGGAACAGGAAGATGAATAAAAGTATAAATAAAAAGATGAATAAAAGTATAAATAAAAATATTAATAAGAGTGCGAATGATGATGACGTAATTAACAGAATTAATGTAGTAAAAAAATATAATCCACATTTAAGTAAAGCAGATGCAAAGTCACCACTGACGGTTGGTAATGGAAGGTTATGTTTCACGGCGGATGTTACAGGAATGCAGACACTTTATGAGGAGTATAGTGAGGAAACACCGCTGTGTACTATGGCAGAGTGGGCATGGCATACTTATCCGGGAAAAAGTTATACCATGGATGATGTGCGTATGACCGAGTATGATTTTCTTGGGAGAAAGGTGTCATATCCGCGTGTTAAATATGAAGGAAATGAGGCTGCTTATGACGGGGTACGAATGAACCCTCATAAGTTTAATCTTGCAAGGATTGCTATGTCGGTTGATGGTGAATATATGACTTTAGATATGTTATCAGATATAAACCAGATACTTGATATAACAACAGGCGTGCTAAAAAGTGATTTTACAGTAAATTATGCTTCGAGTGAGTATAATGTAAGTGTTGAAACAATATGTGATAATAAGTCTGATACGGTGGCTTTTAAGGTGGAGTCTGAACTCTTGAAAAAAGGGCTTTGTGTGGATATACATTTTCCATATGCTTCGTGCGATATAACTGGTTCTGACTGGTCGGATGATAAAATTCATTATGATGAAATTACTGATAACAGCAATACAGAGATAGAGGATAAAGTTACTGCGGATGTCAATACAGAGATGGTGGATAAGAATTCTAATTATAAAAATGCAGAGATATTAAATAAAGCCATAAGCAGTAAGAAAGTTAATAATATATATCAAATAAAAAGACAGATTGACGACACTCATTATTCGGTAAATGTAAAGACTAACGGACAGATGCAAAAGTCAGACAAACACAGATATCGTCTAAATCAAGTAGATAATGACAATGTTTTTTATCTCTGTGTTGAGTTTGTAGATGAAGACGGCATATATGACAGTATATATAATAATGTCCAAAGTAATATCGGTGCAGATAATAACAAGGATAATGCAGAGGATGATGTTGCTGATAACAGTATATATAAAAAGCAGTTATCAAATGTATCTGGCAAGTCTGATATTTATAGCAGCATAACAAACAGTAAAGATATGCCAGATTATTATGAGAATTATGGAAAACTTAATGCTAAGGATACATTTGCAGTAATAAAGGAAAATGTAAATACATTCTGGCGTGATTACTGGAACAGCGGAAAATTTTTCTATCATGAAAATGATGAACTTATGAGAAGAGTTATATTATCGCAGTATCTTCTTATAATTAATGACAGCGGTTATATACCACCAGCGGAAACAGGGCTTACATGTAATAGCTGGTATGGAAAGGCACATCTTGAGATGCATTACTGGCATATGGCGTGGGCTGCGTTGTGGGGTCATCCAGAGCTTCTTGAAAGAAGCTTTGACTGGTACATAAGCATACTTCATGAGGCAGAAAAAAATGCAGCAAGAAATGGTTATAAGGGTGCAAGGTGGACAAAAATGGTATCCTATACAGGAAAGGATTGTCCGTCAAAAATTGCGCCTCTTCTTATATGGCAGCAGCCTCACATAATCAATATGTTAGATATGGTGCGGGATTGTTATGAAAATGACGTGTATATTAAAGAAAAAACGGACAAATATATGCGCAGGTACTGGATTTTGGTAAAAGAAACGGCTGAATTCATGGAAGATTATCTTGTATATGATATTGATACAGATACATTTAACATAGAAGCTCCAGTTATACCGGTACAGGAAAGACATCTTCCAGAGGACACAAGAAACCCTGTGTTTGAGCTTGCTTACTTTAGATTCGGTCTTAAAGTAGCAGCAGAGTGGGCTGATAAGCTTGGCTATGTAACATTATCAGAGAAATGGAACAATATAGCAGACAGAATAGCTCCACTTCCTGTTATAGACGGCTTATATATATCACATGAAAACTGCTCTGACACATACATTAATAAAGCTATCGACCATCCGCTTATGCTACAGGTATATGGGATGTTAGATGGTTATGGCGCTAAGAATATTGTTGATATGGATGTATACAGGGCAACACTTGATAAGGTGATGGAAGTATGGGATTATTCGACACTCTGGGGCTGGGACTTTGCGGTTATAGCTATGGCAGCAGACAAGTTAGGTCTTAAGAGTGAGGCACTTTCACAGCTTCTTATAGAGTCACCTAAAAATGAATACGTGATAAGTGGAAACAACAGACAGAATTCACGAAAGGATCTTCCATTATATCTTCCGGGTAATGGCAGTCTGCTTATTGCTGTAGCGAAGATGCTTTTTGAGTGAAAATCTTGCAGCATTTTATGAAAATTATGAAAAACAGAATAATTGTGTTACACTACAAATGGATACCTAAAATGTGTATTTAATGGAATTCCGGATGTGCAGTTAGTATGCTTTGAAAAATACTTAAAGTAAATATACAAAACAGAAATGAGGATTAATATGGATGCCAGTCAGGTATTAAAACAGTACTTTGGATACGACAGTTTCAGAAAAGGACAGTCAGATATAATAGAAGCTATCTTGCAGGGGCAGGATGCGCTTGCGATTATGCCAACGGGAGCAGGAAAGTCAGTGTGTTATCAGGTTCCGGCTATGCTTCTGTCTGGTATAACCATAGTTATATCTCCACTTATATCGCTTATGCAGGACCAGGTTAAGTCGCTTAATGAAGCAGGTATAAATGCGGCTTATATTAATTCAACACTGTCAGAGCAGCAGATGTATAAGGCACTTGATTATGCGGCGCAGGGAAAGTACAAGATAATATATGTGGCACCCGAAAGACTTGAAACTATGAGCTTTATGACATTTGCACAAAAAGCAGATATATCGATGGTGACTATTGATGAAGCACATTGCATATCACAGTGGGGGCAGGATTTCAGACCAAGCTACTTAAAGATAGTTGACTTCATAGACAGTCTGCCAGAAAGACCGGTTGTCAGTGCTTTTACAGCTACAGCGACAAGTGAAGTAAAGACAGATATAGAGTGCATATTAAAGTTAAAAAGTCCAAAGCTTGTGGTTACAGGATTTGACAGAAAGAACTTATATTATAGTGTAGAGCATCTGTCAGGAAAGAAAAAGGATGCATATATAGCAGCTTATATAAAGGAGCATATGGATGAGAGTGGAATTATCTACTGTGCTACCAGAAAAAATGTGGACAAGTTATATGATGAGTTTAGTTCATTGGGGATAAGTGTTACAAAGTATCATGCAGGGCTTGATAATGAAACAAGAAAACAGAATCAGGACGACTTTATATATGACCGTGTGCAGGTTGTTATAGCGACCAATGCATTTGGAATGGGGATAGATAAGTCTAATGTAAGGTATGTCATTCACTACAATATGCCGCAGAGTATGGAAAACTATTATCAGGAGGCAGGACGAGCAGGAAGAGATGGCGGTGAGTCGCAGTGTATACTGTTATTTTCAGCGCAGGATGTCATTATAGATAAGTTTCTTCTTGACAGCAAGGAGTTTGAGGGAGTGGAAGATGAAGACAGAAGTGTAATAAGGGAGCGTGACTTACACAGGCTTCATACTATGGAAATGTATTGTAAGACAACAGAATGTCTTCGTAATTACATTCTTTCTTACTTTGGCGAAAAGACAGGTGAGCCTTGTGGTAACTGTGGCAACTGCAACAATGAATATGAACAGATAGATATGACAGTGGATGCAAAGTGGGTTATCAACTGTCTTGCAGAAACCCACGGAAGATTTGGTTTAAGTATCGTGCTTGGAACATTGCTTGGCGCAAAGCGTGCAAGACTTAAGGAAGTCGGCGCATTAAACTACAAATCCTATGGAAAGCTGTCAAACAGGAAAGAAGCAGAGCTCAGGCTTCTTATTGACCAGATGATAAATGCCGGTTATGTTATACAGACAGATGGTGAGTACAGTGTACTAAGAATGGGTGATATAAGTCCTTTAAGGGATGAAAATACCCATGTATACATAAAGAAGGCTAAGAAAACATATGCCAGTGAGCTGCTTAAAGGGGGAGGGCAGACAGGCGGAGAGGCTGTATCGGGGAATGCAAGTGCTGGTACAGCCGGAAGCAGGCCAGCTTCAAGGACAAGAAAGAAGAGTACAGATTCGCTTACTGCTGCAGGTTATGAATTATTTGAGAGATTAAGGGCGTTAAGACTTGTTATAGCAAGGGAGGAAGGTGTTCCACCTTATATAATATTTAATGATAAAACTCTTATAGATATGTGTGAAAAGCTGCCAGTTGATGCGGACACTATGCTGTCTGTATCAGGTGTAGGACAGAATAAGCTTATGAAGTATGGAAGCAGGTTTACGGAGGAGATAAGTACATTTGTCAGTGCGCATAAGGGTGTGGCTACGACACTTGATGTATAGATTATTGGATTATTGCTTTTTTGCAGGAAAAATATTGTAAGTAATATTAAAATTTTCGATTTATTAAAACCTTTTTAAAATTTAGTCCGTCATATAAGTGTAAGACATATTCAATAAAAAGCAGGTGATGATAAATTAGAAAATGCATGAATTAGAGATATTTAAGGATTTAATCAGAAATGACATGAAAAAAGAGTATTTGTCTTTTGAAACAGCTTGCGAGATGTTTACCAATATAATAAACGAAGTTAATAAGCTAAAAAATCCGGCTAATAATAATGAAAATATCAGCAGGTTAAAAATAAAAAGGTAAAAGTCATAAGTGATTACAAAGTTAGAATAACTGATATAAGGAGCAATTATAATGGAATGGAAAGAAGCAGTAGAACTGGCAAAAAATGGTGATAACAGAGGATATGATTATCTGTATACACAGACATGTAATAAGAATTATTATCTTGCATTAAAGTATATGGAAGATGAAGAATCAGCGAAAGATGTGCTGCAGGAATCTTATATAAAGGCATTTAACAAGCTGGAGCAGTTAAAAGATGCCGATAAATTTCCTGGCTGGATGTCACGTATAGTAGCTAATATGGCTATTGATGTGTTAAGAAAGAAAAAAAGAAATGATAACAAGTTATTCTCAGAGATGGAGTCAGATGACAGTGAAGACATGACATTTGAGGAAAAAATAGAGGATGACAGACGAGATAACAGACCGGAACTTGCAATAGACCAGAAAGAAACAGGCAGGCTTGTAAAGGAAATAATAGATACATTGTCAGAAGAACAGAGATTATGTGTAATGATGTATTACATTAACGGAATGTCAGTTAAAGAGATAGCTGATATGGCAGATGTATCAGAAAATACAATTAAAAGCAGACTTAATTACGGAAGAAAGAAGATAGAGCAGAAGGTTCTTGAACTTGAAAAAAGAGGAACAAAGCTCTATGGTATTGCACCAGTTCCATTTTTCTTATATCTGTTGCTTAAGGATGCTGATAGTGTTAAGGCAGCACCAGTGCTGGCAGAGGATATTATTAATAAAATCAGCCAAGGCTCACATGCAGCACCTAAAAACAGCATAGAAGATAATACGTCAGTACATGCTGTTAATGAAGCAGTCGAAGAAACAACGAAAGAAACGGCTAAAGAGACAGTAGGAGAAACAACGAAAGAAGCAGCTAAAGAGGCAGTCGAAGAAACGATTAAAGAGGTAACTAAGGAAGCAGCCAAAGAAACAATTAAGGAAACAGCAGGAAATATCGCAGGCAAGGCAGCAACATTTTCAGTAAAGAAGATTGTTATAGGAATTGTTGCAGGACTTGCAGTGGCAGGCGGTGCTGCGGCAATGGTAAGTGGAGTAAACCATAAGGATGATAATGTATATGAAACAGATAATATTCAGGATGATTCAGATAATAATCAGAATGGAGATGTCATAACTGCAGCAGAACAGGAAACAACACAGGATATGTCACAGGAAAATTGGAAAAATGCAATTATAGAGTGTTATAATGAACTTGAAGAAAGCAGTACTGAAGGTGGTAATGGCTATGCACTAATGAAGACAGGAGAAGATAAGACACCTACTCTTGTTGTTGCCAAAGGGATATTTAATCATAAAATAGATGGTTCACGCTGGAGAGAAACACCTTTTAAGTCAGAGCAGGAATATGTTGATGCGATGACAAAAACTGCAACAGTAAAATTTCTGTCGGATGATAAATGCGTAGTCAGGGGAATATGTGAAATGGAATTGTATACATCGGATAAAACAGGTAAAAAGGCAGTAAAGCTGGAGGCTGACTCACCGATGACTGAGACGGGGGATTATGTACTTATGTATGGAATGCCATACTATTATCTTACATATATTCCAGAAAAAAAAGAACTTGTTGTGGATTTGGTTGGAAGCACTGATGTGTTGGGAGCATATACTATACAGGATGAAAAAAATAAAATAAGTCAGGTCGGGGTGTATACAAGTGAATATGATGATATGGCATACAGAAAGGATATAGTATATTATCGCAGTATTGAAGAAGCATTAAACAATATAAATACAGTTGTGGAAAGGGAACTGAAATAGATATTGAGTAGGAACGTAATATGAATTATAATAATATAAAATATTTAACTGAAACAATCAGGTCAGTGTAAGGATTGATATGGAGGACATAAAGTGAGCAATAAGACAAAAATAATAGCAGTCGCAGGAAAGGGCGGCGTTGGAAAGACATCACTTGCAGGAGTAATAGTAAAGCTGCTTGTTGAAAGCTTTCCAGATAAGAAGATACTTGCAATCGATGCAGACCCGGCAGTCGGACTGTCGACAGTGTTAAATGTAGATGTAGACAAAACTATAGATGACATAAGAAAAGAAGTTATAAAAAATGTTGAGGACGGTGATACCAAGTCAGCAGTTGAGCTTCTAGGAGAGGCTAAGTATGAAATATACGATGCGTTAAAGGAGCAGGATGGTTATGCATTTATAGCAATAGGAAGACCTGAAAGCGCAGGCTGTTATTGCAGGATTAATTCATATCTCAAGGAAGTTATCACGATGCTCTCAGACCAGTTTGACTATGTTGTTATAGATGGCGAGGCCGGTATTGAGCAGATAAACAGAAGAGTTATGGAGAAGGTGACACATCTTCTGCTTGTAACGGATGCAAGTAAGAAGGGTTGTCAGGTAGTTAAGACTATTAAAGGCGTAGCTGATGAGCTTGTTATGTATGATAAGATAGGAGTTATCGCAAACAGACTTCCAGATAGTAAGGTAACAGACCTTATGGATATAGGCGATATGCAGCTTCTTGTAGCAATAGAAAGTGACAATGAGCTTGCAAGAGCCGATGTTTTAGGTGAAAATGTATTAAAACTTGCAGATGATACAAGGATAGTTAAAGGGGCAAGAGAAGCGCTTGTTAATATTGGGATATTATAGGATTGCTACATTGCTTTGTTACAGAAAGGATAACAACTTGAAAGATTTACAACATTTATATTATTTTGAGAAGCTTCTTGAAGAAGTGAATAATGACCTTGTAAGGAAAGCACAGGAAAAAGGAGATATAGCCATAGGTGCCGTGTGTTTTCAGATTCCTGAGCCACTGCTTAACCTTCCGGGCTGTTTTTCGGTGAGATTACGTGCTCCAAGGACAGGTTCTATAGAGATGGGTACATATTATATGAGCAGTATGCTGTGCGAGGGCTGCAGGGCAATACTTGAACGTGCTATAGAAGGTGGATATAACTTTCTTGACTGCATAATAGCACCTGATGCATGTGCACAGATGAACAGATGTGTAGAGAATATAGAGAGGCAGAAGCTGTGTACTAAGGAAAAGTTTTTTGTGGAATATTCAGATGTTCCTATGAAGTCAGATGAGTCAGCACTAAAACATTATGTAAAGCAGATGAGGCTGCATGTTCTTGAGCCGCTTCACAATATATATGGAATAGATATATCAGATGAAGCCTTGAGGAAGGCTGTAAATGAACAGAATGAGATAAGCAGGCTTATAACAGAGATTGGAGATTACAGGAAAGAGGATAACCCAAGAATAACAGGCTATGAGTTCGCTGTGCTATGTCTTGCCACATATTGCTGCCCTAAGGAGTATCTTATTGATAAGTTAAGGGATACAGCTAAGGAGCTAAAGACAAGAGAACCTGACACTAAGAAGAACTACAGGGCAAGAGTAGCACTTATAGGCTCAGAGATAGATAACCCTGAACTTATAAAGCTGGCAGAGGAAGCTGGTGCGCTTGTTGTTGCTGATAGATTCTGTTTTGGTTCGATGCCTGGAAGAAGTGAAATAGTTCTTAACGATGATGAGGATGTTTTATATCAGATATGCAGACAGTATATGCAGTGGGGCAAATGTCCAAGATATATGAATACAGAGAAGATAAGGGAACGTGAAGAATATGTTGATTACATAGCAAAAGAATATAAAGCAGAGGGGCTTATATATGAGCAGATAAAGTTCTGTGATTACTGGGGCTATGAGAGAGCATCAGCTTTTCATGTTATGAGAGAAGATTATGGATATCCGGTACTCTCTATAGACAGACCTTATGTAGTAGGTTCTTCAGGTCAGATAAGGACAAGAATACAGGCATTTGTTGAGAGCCTTGAGATAAAGAAGATTAACAAGAACCGATAGCTTTTATAATTAAGAAAGATTAGAAATATTAATAAATGTGTTCAGATATATAAAATGAACAAGATATAAGCATAATTACATATAAAGTAAGATATAAGTGTAATCAGCTATATAATTAAAATAATAAACTATAAACGTAATCAGAATATTATTAAAAATAATCAGGATATAAATTTAATTAAAAATAATATTGGATGATATACTTAATAAAAATTGATATACAGAATAAGATGGAGAATAACACATGTCAAGTAAGCTTGGAAGCGAGCCGCTTGGTAAGTTCTACACAGGTAAGAAACCGAAGAAAAGACGTGAATGGCGTGGACTTAAGGATACCTGGTATGATTATACAAGATGGCTTGGATATTGGAAAACATTAATAACATTTATAATAAAGCCCAATAATATGAAGGGCTTTTTCAGGTATCGCTGGATGATGAATTATCTTGCACTGCCAGATTTTATGGACAGGCACACAGAAGGTATGAGAGGCTTACAGCTTCGTATGGCGCACAATGCACTCGGACTTATAGTGACAGATATATGCAGTATGTTGGGACAGATATTTAAGGCTGACCCTGCCATAGGAAACGATAAAGAGCTTAATAAAAAGATAGTGCTTTTTGATGAAAATATGATGAGTACGCTTATGGGCGGATTTCCTAATCTTGTATGGCTGTCGGTTGAAGTGCCAGCCGTGTATACAAGCTCTATGATGTCACAGGATGGCGTGAGTTATTATGTAGATGTGACACATGAGTATGGAGTGCCATCAGATGTATGTCCTATGCCGGCAGCTGAACTTGGTGTTGCACTTGCAGACGACTTTCCGCTTATCGGATGTTGTGCAGTACAGTGTAATACAACATGTGATGGAAGCCTTATGGGTAACGGAATAGAGGCGAGATCTTTTAAGATACCGACATTCCAGCTTGCAGTTCCTATAAGACACAGACAGGAAAGTGTTCAGGAATATGCGGCAGAAGAAGTGCTTAATGCGATACATTTTATAGAGGAGCAGACTGGCGAAAAGTTTGACTGGGATGCATTCTTTAAGAGTATGGAAAGATTTAACGCAGAAACAGATGAATTCCTTGAGTGGATGGAAATATCAAAAACAGACTATCCACAGGTAATGGGTGTAACTCTTGCACTTTACAGATATGGTGTTTATCAGGCTGCTGGTGGAAGAAATCAGGCATTCCTTGATATGGATAAGAAGCTTACACGTATGGCGATGGAAGGTTATGATAAGAAGCAGCTTGCGGCTAAGGAATACCGTCACCGTGCCATGACATGGGGCGTTCAGGCGGCATATTATACGGCACTTCCTATATGGCTGCTCAACTGCTGGGGAGTTGTCACAATAGCAGATATGCTTAGTATGGTATCAACTGAAAAGGTTAATACAAAGGATAAGCATCAGGCTATGTTAGACCTTGCATATTTATATGAGAATATGATTATGAGAAACCGTTCTAACGGTGGTTATGAAACAGGTGTTGAGGCACTCTGGAGATTTTGTGAAATGTTCCGTATAGATATAGTTATTATGTATGTACATATGGGGTGCAAGTCTATGTCAGGCTATCACGGACTTTTTGAAGAAGAGGCAAGAAAGCACGGAGTACATCTTATATGGGTAACGCATAATCTTATGTGTCCGGAAGACGGCAGCAGAAGGGATATGCGAACAGAGATAAACAGATATATGCGAACAGTATTTCGTGAAGAGCCGCTTGACCCTACACTTGAGGACTTTGATGATAAGCAGAACTGGTAGTAATATAATGAGCGCAAAAGAAAAGAAAGCGGCTGCGAAGCAGACATTTTCTTTTCATGCGCCATTAACGAACGAACGGTCATGCGAAGCAGGACGAAAGAGTGCGTAAGCACGGGTTCGTGAGTGTAGGAGTGAAAAAGAGAAAATTATGATATAATGAGCGCAAAAGAAAAGAAAGCGGCTGCGAAGCAGACAGCATGTATTGTACAAGGAAGATATGGAGGACATATGAGTAAGTTTTATGGCGGTTGTGATGCCGGAAGTACATATACAAAATGTGTAATATTAGACGAAAATGGAAAGATAGTGGCAGATGTTACTAAAAGAAGCAGGATTAATCCCGTGTTAAGTGCAAAGGATGCCCTTGATACAGCTATAGGTATGGTTGATGGACTTAACAGTGCAGAGGAGCTTGAGTATCTCATAGGAACAGGTTACGGACGTAATAAAGTTCCATTTGCCGATGAGAATATATCAGAGATAAGCTGTCATGCCATGGGAGTCCATGTGACAGACCCTTCTGTTAAAGCTATCATAGATATAGGTGGACAGGATGTTAAGGGTATAGCCATAGATACAGACGGAACAGTCCTTAACTTTGCCATGAATGATAAATGTGCAGCAGGAACAGGACGATTCTTTGAGTCGATGGCAAGAGCCTTTGAGATGAGCCTTGATGATTTCTCAAAGCTTTCGCTATCAGCTAAAAATGTTATTCCAATAACAGCACAGTGTGCAGTGTTTGCAGAGAGTGAAGTTATATCGCTTGTAGGTGAGGGAAAGCCTATGGATGAAATAGCGGCAGGTATAGAGCTTTCAGTTGCTAAAAGATGCTTTGTTATGGCAAAAAAAGCCGGAGTAGTAGATTCAGTCACACTTACGGGCGGCTGTGCCAAGAATGAAGGCTTAAAGCAGGCGATAGAAAAGGTACTTAAGGTAAAGGTGGTAGAGCTGCCAGTGGATCCACAGCTTATGGGTGCACTTGGCGCAGCAGAGTATGCAAGACAGAAGGGAAGAGTTAAGCAGTGATAATATTAAAAATAGCAGCAATAACAGCCATAGTTCTGGTTATATTATTTATACTCACATTGATCATATATTTCTTTAATCTTGATATGAAGTTTGCCGCATGTCTTATAAAACCGCTTACAGCTTATTATAACTGGTCGGGAAACAGAAGAAAAAAGCATAAAGAAAAGCAAAAGGAAAAGCAGCAGGGATGATGCTGCATAAGAAAGGCTGAATGTAATATGCAGGTTCTAAGTATTTATGATAAAGATATATCAGAGTTAAAGAAGTGCTTTAATTCTGATGCTTATGGAAATATTAAAAAGCTTCCGGCAGATAAATCATGGGAGGTTACAGCACAGGAAAGTCTGGTTCTAAAGCGTGATATGGCATATGAGCTTGGTGGAGGTATGAATAAAGCCATTAGTTCAATAGCCTTTACTACGTCAAGTGAATGTGTTAGTGATGACGGAGTATATCTTATGGGAGAAGATCTGCAGGATATAAAGGAAGATATATCATATGCAAGATTCACTTTTATACGTCTGAACGAGTCTTATATTAAGAATATACAGGAAAAAAATGCAGAAGCCCTGCATGCTGCTCTGCGTGCTATTGACTATGTGAGATATCATAATTTTCCTAAAGGGTATATGATGAGAATATCATCAGTAAAGGAAAGAGAACCAGTAAGGGTGTCAAAACAGGCAATAGCAGATGGCATGACATTTTCACATATAGGATCTGAGATGATAAATGCATACAGGAAACGTAAGGAAGTTGAAGCAGTACAGATATACTTTCTGACAAGTAAAACAGCGGATTATGAGCTTTTATATGATAAGGCACATAGAATTGAACAGATTACAGATTCGCTTAATCATATGTTTAACGGCCTGGTTATGGATTGTTCAGCCTGTAAGAGCAGAGAGCTGTGTGATGAGATAGATGGGATGAAAGAGTTACATAAGAACCTTTCATCCATCTGATAGAGCTTGGTTGTCTCTGCTTTTTTACTTTTGATTTTATTCTTATACATGATGGAATATACAGCTTTAAAGCAGTTATCAATACCACTTTCGTCTATAGCACCATATCCGGTTGCAACAGAATATGGATAGTCCGTTGTAGCTGCAATATTATTAACAGCCTGATGAAATGTTTTAAGACATTTGTTGATGATATCAAGGCTTGTATTGTTGATTATGACACAGAATTCATCACCGCCGATTCTATAGCACTGACCGATTTCCATGAAATTCTCGTGCATAAGCCTTGCAGTATTCTTAATAGCTTCATCACCGAAACGGTGTCCATATGTATCGTTGATATGCTTAAGATTATTAAGGTCTGCGATGAGTATATATCTGTGTGATTCTACGCTTAAGCGTTCTTTTTCCATGGCAAGCTCAAAGGCAGAACGGTTGTTTATATGTGTCATGGCATCAGTGAATGCCAGTTCCTTGTATATTTTATTACGTGTGTTTTGTATAAAACTATCTTTGATAACATGAAATATCGAAAAACTGGAAAATACAAGCAGTAAAGTAACACCATATACAGAAAATCTTATTCTTTCAAAAGCTGAATTGTTTGAATAGCAGCATATAATATCAAGAATAAGAAAGAATGATATTATCATAATAGATATAAATATATAAAACTCTCTGATTGTGTTTGTTTTCCAGTTTTTAATATAAGTTATTATGACTGCCAATGTAATAGAGAGTATCTCAATATGAACAATCCATAGTACATTGGATACAATTATCAACCCCATAAGCTGCATGACAAATATAACGATGATTGAGAGTATTTCACACCAGTATGCTATATACATATAAGCTTCATCCTTGATATGGTCAAAGGTAAGAAGAAAACCGGTTACTGCGATTGGAAATAAAAAGTAACAGCAATATTCCATATATGATGTAAAAGTTCCATGGCTGAAAAACAGCTGGATTACAGTGGAGTTGCAGATTGTCCATATACCAGCAAGCATAGATGTAAGTCCAAGCCAGTAAAGCCTTTTAGATAAATCAGTTTTTATTATAAAAGCTGTTATTAAAAGTATAATGCCACATATGCAGGCAAGAAAACCTACTATCAGCTGGAATGCATGATGGCATAATATATCAAATATAAGGGCACTTTTAGTACCAGTTGAGATATGAAGAAGATTCGTAATATCAATCTGTGAATTCATATCTATAGTAAGAGTAAAATCGTGCTGTGGGACTTTAACAAAATACCAGTGAGAAGGTCTTGCTAATCCGGCAAAATCGATTATATCATTTTCAGTGTATACCTGTTCATTATCAATATATATATTAACTGCAGAGTTGTATGCATAAAAAGAAATATAATTACCAGCTAATTCATCAGCATGAATAAAACGTGTCAGAGTTACTGATTTGGTTTTTTCAGTGAGCCTTGCAGGAAGATTGATTGATGAATTAGTATTATTGAAGCTTATATTATAATTATCAGTTATGGTATTGGTTGATTCGTTGTTAAGGCATAATCCACTTATCCTTGTATTGCAATATATGGCTATACCTAAGAATAAAAAAGCAGTAAGGATAAAACATATACTTATATTGACAGAAGATGAATTTGTAATTATATTAAACTTATTAGCAAAGCAATGCTTTTTATTTGAAAATATATTCTGCATAATTAGATGTTATCCTTTCTGATAATATTTTGATTGATGGGTTAAAATACCACTTTGGTACTATATAATAGTACTAATTACCCACAAGCCCGGATATTATAGCATAGGTCTGTAATTTAATTCAAGTACCAGAATGTATCAAATTAAAATTTTAAGGCATTAGAAATGGAGGATTATTGTGTATAGAGAAGATTATAATGTAGTTATTCCAAAGTTTAACGAGGTTAAGGTATCAATAGATGAACTTGGAGCAGTAAGTGGAAAGCTTGATGTTAAAACAGGACATGATAATGCAGTTATTATTAATAATGCAATAAGAAGCTTATCTGAAAATGGTGGTGGTACTGTAGTAGTACCAGCTGGAATATGGGCATGTGCGCCTATAAGAATATTGTCTGGAATCAATCTTCACCTTGAGAGCCAGGCTACGCTTAAGTTTATAAAGTCAAAGGAAGACTATCCTTTAATAATAACTAATTATGAAGGTCAGCAGAGTATACGTGCTGTCTCACCAGTTACAGCTGAGAATGCAGAAAATATAGCTATAACAGGTGAAGGAATCATAGACGGAAGTGGAGATGAGTGGCGTCCAGTCAAGAGATTCAAGGTAACAGACAAGCAGTGGGAAGCGCTTCTTGAGAAGAGTGATAATGTGTTTGCAACGAAAGAAACAGAAGTATGGATGCCATCAAAGTCAAGCCTTGTTGGAAACGAGAAGAATATCCAGGGTGATACAGAGGATATTATAGATGAAGCTTCTGAATATTATGATTTTTACAGACCTGTTATGATAAGCTTAAGATATTGCAGAAATATTCTTTTACAGGGAGTTACATTTATGAATTCACCAGCATGGAATATTCATCCATTTTTCTGCAGGAGTCTTACAGTGGATCATGTAAATGTGCGTAATCCATACTATGCACAGAATGGTGACGGAATAGATGTTGAATCATGTACAGATGTACATATACATCACAGTGTGTTTGAAACAGGCGATGATGCAATATGCATAAAATCAGGAAAGAATGCAGTTGCAAGAACAATAGAAGGTCCATGCAGCAACATATATGTTCATGACTGTCTTGTAAATGAAGGACATGGTGGCTTTGTAATAGGAAGCGAAATGTCAAGAGACGTTAAAGATATACTTGTTGAGAATTGTACATTTACAGGTACTGATGTTGGTGTGAGGATAAAGAGTGCATTAGGACGAGGCGGAGTAGTTGAGAACATAACAATCCGTAACATTAATATGATAAATATTAAGGGCGAGGGAGTAATACTTACAATGTCTTATGTTCTTAATCTTCTTAACCGTAATGAGACTATTGCTATGGACAATGAAGAAGATATTCCATATTTTAAGAATATGAATATGGAAAACATAACATGTCTGGGTTGTAAGGAATTCATTAAGATAGAGCCTTTGCAGGGACGTCCTGAAACAATATCAGATATTGTAGTGAATGGAAAGAAATATTGTTAAAATAATTAATAATGATATAATTAATAATGTTATTATTGCGCATATGAATGTAATGGGGGAAGGAAAAACTGTAATCTGGCAGTTGTTTCTTTCCCTTTTATATGGATAACGAATACCGTGATGTATGTAATGGGAATATAAATATGTTTTTCAGATATATGAATGGAGATAAAGATGAAAAATAATAAGTATGAAATAGACATGTGCAATGGCACAATAATGGATAAACTCATATCATTTGCACTGCCACTTATGATATCAGGAATGCTTCAGCTTATGTTTAATGCTGTTGATATAATAGTTGTAGGACGTTTTACAGGAAGTCAGGCGTTAGCAGCAGTTGGTTCAACGACAGCGCTTATATGTACATTCACGAATCTTTTTATAGGTGTATCGCTTGGAGCTAATGTGCTTGCAGCACGGTTCTATGCTTCAGGAAAGACGAAGGAAATGTCTGAAACAGTACATACAGCTATATTACTTGCTTTAATAAGCGGTATTGCCATGAGTGTTATAGGAATATTGTGTGCCAGAGAATCCCTTGTGCTTATTGCAACGCCGGATGATATTATCGGACAGGCAGTATTATATCTCAGGATATATTTTTTGGGAATGCCATTTTTTATGTTATATAACTATGGTGCAGCAATATTAAGGGCGGTTGGTGATACCAAGAGACCTCTTATGTACTTAATAGCTGCAGGAACAGCGAATGCAGTATTAGATCTCGTCCTTGTAATTATATTTAAAATGGGTGTAGCAGGTGTAGCTATAGGCACAATAACATCGCAGTTTATTTCGTGTGTACTCGTTATAAGGTGTCTGTGTAAGACAGATGCCATATATAAGTTATACATATCAAAGCTTAGAATAAAGAAGTATTATCTTATCCAGATACTTAAGGTAGGACTTCCAGCAGGTATCCAGAGTACAGTTATTAACTTTTCAAATGTTTTGTTACAGTCATCTGTTAATTCATTCGGAGAAATAGCTATGGCTGGTTACACGGCAGCCAACAATATACTTGGATTTTTATATGTATCAGTTAATTCAGTTACACAGGCATGTATGAGTTTTACAAGCCAGAATTATGGTGTGCGCAAGTTTAAAAGAATGGATAAGGTGCTTGCTGACTGTGCGATATTGTCAATAATAGTATCTGTAGTTATAGGTGGCGGCTCATATCTTTTAGGACATCAGATACTAGGAATATATACTAAGCAGGAAGATGTAATACAATGTGGTATGGAGATTCTTTCCATATCAACTATTCCATATTTTCTGTGTGGTCTTATGGATATGATTCCGGGTTCTATGAGAGGAGTTGGATATTCGGCAGTTCCTATGATACTTTCTATAATCGGAACAGTTGGAACAAGGCTTGTGTGGATATATGGAGTATTCCCTGAGCACAGATCATTGTATGTTTTGTTTATGTCATATCCAGTTTCATGGGGCTTGACGATAGTCATGCAGGCAATATGCCTTGTGTTTGTAAGAAGGAAAATAAGGAAGTAAGGATTGATAAAATATGAATAGCAAAATAGGTAATTATAATAAACAGCAGTTAAAAGATCAGCTTGAGTCTATGGGACTTAAAGGTGATGAAACTATACTTATACACTCATCAATGAAGGCTATAGGAGCGGTTGATGGTGGTGCTGATACTGTGCTTGATGCATGGATGGAATATTTTAAGGATGGTCTTTTACTTCTGCCAACACACACATGGAAGACTGTAAATGCGGACAATCCGGTATATAATCCATATACAACGCCATCCTGTGTAGGACTGCTCACGAACATGTTTATGAAAAGAGACGGGGTTATACGTTCGCTTCATCCTACCCACAGCATGTCTGGTTACGGAAAAAATGCCGCAGAATATCTGGCAGGTGAGGAATATAATAATACACCATGTACGCCGGGTGGCTGTTATGACAGGCTTAAAGAGGTCGGCGGCAAAGTGCTTCTTGTAGGTGTCGGTCACGAAAGAAACACTTATATACATAGTGTTGAAGAGGTGTTAAATGTGCCTAACAGATTGTCGGATATGCCTATGGAGCTTGTTATAGAGCTTCAGGAGGAAAGTAATAACAGTGGAAAGCTTCCACCATATAACAGGGATGATGGCTGGAAAAAGCATACTGATAACAAATTATACAGAAAAGTATATGTAAGAAAGCACTACAATGCAAAGCAGCCGCATATATCTGAGGATTTTGTCAAGCTTAATCAGATATTCTTAGACAGCGGAGTTGTCAGAAAGGTGAAGTTTGGCGATGCAGACAGTCTGTTATGTGATGCTAAAGGGATGTTTAATATTGTCAGACAGGTGATTGCACCAGACCCGGAGTGCATTGTAACTAAGGATACATTATCTATGCCAGAGTATTAAGCTGGATATATCATTTATTTAAAATTATCAAATGATGTTGGGGTTAAAAGGTAATTAGAATTAGCATAGCTGGTTAATGTGATTATAGGAAAAAACTATAACTACATATATTTTATTAGGATTATGCAAATGTAATATTTTATAATATAATAACCACACAAACATACAGGAAATATAGGAAATTAGTAAAAGAAACAGAAAGTGGTGGAATATATGAAACAAATATTATGCTTTGGAGATTCTAATACATGGGGACTTATCCCTAAGACTAATAAAAGATATGAGTGGGGCGTAAGGTGGACAAGCCTTCTTAATGAAAGCCTGAATGATAAAAAGAAAGGTGGATACCATGTTATAGAGGAAGGCTTGTGCGGCAGGACAACCGTATTTGATGACCCACTAAGAGATGGACGAAATGGTGTTAAAATTCTGCCAACTATATTGGAAAACCACAATCCGGTTGACATAGTGATAATTATGCTTGGAACTAACGACTGCAAGACGGTCTACAATGCATCAGCAGAATTTATAGGTCAGGGCGTAAAAAGGCTTATCGGACAGGTAAAGAGCCACATACCAGACAGTAAAATACTTGTAATATCGCCTATACATCTTGGCGAGGGCGTTTGGGAGTCAGACTATGACCCTGAATTCTCCAGTGCTTCCGTGAACCTGTCAAGAGAGCTTTCAGATGTATATAAAAAGATTGCAGCACAGGAAAATGTTGGTTTTATAGCAGCTTCAGAAGTTGCATCCCCAAGCACTGCCGACAGAGAGCATCTTAATGATGAGGGACATAAGAGGCTTGCAAGGAAGGTGGAAGAGTGGGTTGAAAATGTGGCGTAATTGTGGAGAGATAAAGCGTAAATTACGATATAATGAGCGCAAGAGAAAAGGAAGCGGCTGCGGAGCAGACATTTACTTTTCTTGCGCCATTAACGAACGAACAGTCATGCGAAGCAGACATTTACTTTGATGCGTGCCTGTAAGTAAAGTAAGCGATAACTGCTGTTATTATCTCTGTTATCCAGAATGAGTGCCATACGCCGGCAGCACCGTATATACGGCTTAGAATGAAGGCGGCAGGTATAATGACAGCAACATATCTGAATATAGATATAATAAGTGAAGGAATTCCCTTGCCAAGTCCTTCAAGTGCGCCGGAGGCTGTGACAGATACAGAGGATACAATAAATCCGGCGCTTATAATTCTTAAGGCAGCAGCTCCCGCAGATATAGTTGTTTCGTTGGAAGTAAATAATCCAATAAGTGTTTCAGGAATACATAAGCATACAGCAGTTCCGATACACATAATAACAAGAACTATGCCTGTTGCAGTTGCATATATTTTCTTAACACGTTTAGTTTCGCCAGCACCATAGTTGTATCCGATAAGAGGACGCATACCCTGTACAACTCCATTTGCAGGAAGATATAGGAACGTCTGAAGCTTGTAATATACGCCAAGCACGAAAACATATACCTGTGAATATGCAGCAAGTATGACATTGAGCGCAGATATGAGCAGTGAAGGAAGCGCCATATTAAGGCATGCAGGTATTCCGATAGAATACATTTTCACGCAGAGTACCTTCTCTGGTTTCATATATTTTCTTGTGAAGCGCACAGGAATAGGTCTGGAAATATATATTATAATGTATACAATAAGACTTACAGTCTGGCCTATGCCAGTTGCAAGTGCAGCGCCCTCAATTCCCATACGTGGAAATATGCCAAGTCCGAATATAAGTACAGGGTCAAGTATAATATTGGTTATGCAGCCTGTGAGCATGGCGGTCATAGAAACAGTCATTCGTCCGACAGCCTGAAATGTTTTTTCAAATACAAGTTCCCATGCAAGCATTAGTGAAAATGCAAATGCGGTAACAGAGTACTTTACACCGAGGTCAATAACGGTCTGGTCATTAGTAAACATATTAAGAAATGGTCGTATAAGAATAATGCAGCCAGACATAAGTACAATTCCGTGGATGGTGCTTAAGAATAAGCCCTGACTTGCAGCTTTATCGGCAGTTTCCTTATCAGAAGCTCCCATATAAAATGCGATGACAGCGTTGATACCTATTCCAAAGCCAATCATGACAGAGTTGATAAAGTTCTGCATAGGGAATACAAGTGATATGGCAGTCATAGCATTTTCACTTATCTTAGCGACAAAAAAGCTGTCGACAATGTTGTACAGTGAATTCACAAGCATAGATATAACCATGGGAAGAGCCATGGTTAATAAAAGCTTTAGTATGTTTTGTTTTTTCATGTAAGTCTGATCCATAATAATCTCCATTCTTGCGCTGCTTCTCAGCGCATCTCAAGTTTGTGCGAAGCACAAATCTTGCGTGTGAAAAATCTTATTTTTCACACTAGTCCTCATTTCTTTAATATTTTATGGTGAAAATTCTAAAGAATCACCTTATCTTATCTTAATTAATGCTTATAAAATAGCATAATAACAGTATTATAAGCACAAAAAAACCACATAGCCCGTAAGCTATGTGGCGAAAAATAGAAACATCTAGAAAAATCCACATGTGTTTTATAAATAAATTGTAGCAAAACTTACATTGTGTAAAAACAATGTATGCGGATTATAGCATTGATATAATCACTTGTCAATCAATAATCTGATTATAATAATTGCAGGTCATATTCTTTATATAAAATCTGATAAACATATATAATCAATCGATAACCTGCTTAGATATAATCTGACACATAAGGTACAGCATGGAAAAGTATATCATCAAGCTTTTCCACAGCTTCTTTGGTAGTTTCAATCCGTTCCATACTGTAAAGCTTTTTGGCGCTTTTATAGCCAAGCAGCATAGTTGTAAGTGTGGCTATTGACATTTTCATAGTATAGTCGGGAGTGCCGCTTGTGATACTACAGTGACCATCCTTGAACAGGACAATAAATCTTCCGTTATTCCATGAAAGAAGCTCATCTTCGATATCGAAAGCAAATATACATGCAGGTTCATCAGGGTCGATGGCATATTTTCCAAAAAACTGCTTGATATCGATAATTCTTCCCATAGCATAAGGTCTGATAGTTTCCTTTATATCGCTGTCATCAAGCTCAAAGGCTATCGGCTCGCTGTAGTAGTTGTTACCACGGACTTCATCAATCATAGAATCGTGGGCATGTATATATTCCCACAGTCCAAGCTGGGCTTCACGGTTAAGATATATCATTTCCTTAACGTGCATAATGTCAGAACTTATCATATAAACCATATATCCATAAGGAATATCATCCCTTGAGTAATATATAGCAACCATAGTGTCGTCCTCATCCCAGCGCCAGTATTCTTCCCACGCAAGATTATTGCGGTACAGGCAGCCATGGGTTTTCTCGGCGAATTTGGAATGAAGCTTGTGAAATTCCTCATCATCCCAGGCCACACGCCTTACATAGCCGGGCTCGTGAATTCTGCTGGGTATCTGTGTATCCTTTACGGTGTATGTCATTTTGTTTGATATAATCTCCCATCCGAGATTGCGGTAGAGAGGTATTGAATAAGGATATAGCAGTGCAAATGACTTGTGCCCCTCACGCATACGTGTAAGACACTGAATCATAAGCTTTTTCATAATTCCGTGACCTGTGTATTCAGGATAGGTGCATACGCTTGTCACAAATCCTACGTTAAAACGTATACCATATATGTTCATATCAAGCGGATATACGGCAAACTGTGCGATAAGCTCATTCTTATCAAAACATCCAAGAACATCGGCTCTTTGTAAGACAGGAAACTTTGACTGCTTTATCTCATCATCTTTCCAGCCAGTTTCGGCGAGCTCAGCCTCTGTTACCTGAAAGGCATATCTTAAAAGTGCATTATATTGTTCAGCATCATCTGTTGTCAGAGGCCTTATTATATATTCTTCATCATTAGGAAAGTTCATAACAATTAATCCTTCTTAATTATTTTAGTACACAAACATTTTAGATTATCGTCATTATTTGTCAAGGTGTAAATAAATGCTATTACAAAAGCTATGACAAATGTCATAATTAATGGAAAATTAATATAAAACATGCTGATAAAATGATACAATAATAAAATAACGGACAAAATTATTCATTGTTTAAAATTAAATGAGCAAAAAATAAGAAAGAAATGAGGTGTTTTTATGTGTACAGCAGCAACTTATAAAACCAAAGATTTTTATATGGGAAGAACTCTTGATTATGAGTTTTCTTATGGTGAGGAGATAACTATAACTCCAAGAAACTATGAATTTAATTTCAGACATGCAGGACAGTTAAAGTCACACTATGCGATTATAGGAATGGCTTATGTTGCAGGTGGATATCCTCTTTATTATGATGCAGTCAACGAAAAGGGTGTAGGTATGGCAGGACTTAACTTTGTTGGAAATGCAGCTTATGAGGAGGTTATATTAGATGATGAGTCGGATGCCATACAGGTTGCACAGTTTGAATTTATACCGTGGGTACTCAGCCAGTGTTCATCTGTTATGGAGGCAAGAACAAAGCTCTCACAGATGAGGCTTACGGGAACACCATTCAGTGAACAGCTCCCAGCGGCACAGCTTCATTGGATAATTGCTGATAAGGATAACTGTATAGTAGTTGAGTCTATGAAGGATGGTCTGCATATATATGATAATCCGGTTGGAGTTCTCACTAACAACCCTCCGTTTCCTATGCAGATGTTTGAGCTTAATAATTATGCCGGAGTGTCAAGAAAACAGCCGGAAAGCACATTTGCAGGAGTACTTAAGCTTGATGCATACAGCAGAGGTATGGGCGGAATGGGAATACCTGGCGACCTTTCAAGTCAGTCACGCTTTGTTAAAGTTGCATTTACAAAACTTAACTCAATATCGGGAAGTGGTGAGATTGAGAGTGTAAGCCAGTTCTTCCACATACTTGGTTCAGTAGACCAGCAGAGAGGATGCTGCGAGGTGGCAGACGGAAAGTTTGAGATAACTATATATACATCGTGCTGTAATGCAACTAAAGGAATATATTATTATACAACCTATGATAATCACCAGATAACAGCGGTAGATATGCGAAAAGAAAATCTTGACGCGTCAGAGCTTATAAGATATCCAATTATAACAGCAGGCGAGGTCAGATGGCAGAATAAGTAGATACCAGGGTAAAAATGTCTAAACTCACATGAGCTTGCTTATAGGTAGGGGTGACCTGAATTTTATAATATATTTACTATATAGATGTCGGGGTAAAAAGCCCCCGACTTTGATACCTACGAATTGTTCCGTGCTACGCACTCCCACAATTCTCCCCAATATTCGCATATCGTGGGATTAACATCCCACTTTTATGCTCATATCGGGGCGGGTCCCAAGGTCTTTCACCCACCTATGAGCAAGCTCATGTGGGTTTATACCTTTTGACCCTGGTATCACTATATATAGTATACTTGAAATGTTGTAAATGAGGAGGATATAATAAGTTGAAGTACGATTTTGATACAGTAGTTGACAGAAGAAACACAGGCTCACTTAAGTGGGATGTGCGTGAAAATGAGCTGCCTATGTGGGTTGCCGATATGGATTTTAAGACAGCACCAGCTATTACAGAAGCTATTATAGAAAGAGCGCAGCATGGAATATACGGATATTCCGTAGTACCGGATGAGTGGGCTCAGTCTTATAAGGGATGGTGGAAAAGCAGACATAACTGGGATATAGATACCGACTGGCTTGTATTTACAACAGGTGTTATTCCTGCAATATCAAGTGTGGTAAGAAAGCTCACAACACCTAATGAAAATGTGCTTATACAGACACCTGTTTATAACATTTTCTTTAATTCAATAATAAATAATGGCAGACGTGTACTCGAAAATCCGCTTGTATACAAGGATGGAGAATACAGCATAAACTGGACAGACCTTGAAAGCAAGCTGTCAGACCCACAGACATCGCTTATGATATTGTGCAACCCTCAGAATCCGTCAGGAAAAATATGGGACAGGGAAACTCTGAAAAGAATAGGTGAGTTATGTCAAAAATATTATGTAACAGTAGTGTCAGATGAGATACACTGCGACATAACTGACCCTGGAAAGGAGTATATTCCATTTGCATCCGTGTCTGATATATGCAGGGATATAAGTATTACGTGCATAGCACCAACAAAAACTTTTAATATGGCGGGTATCCAGACAGCAGCAGTTGTTGTTCCACAGAAGAATTTAAGACATAAGGTGTGGCGTGCACTTAATACAGATGAGGTGGCAGAGCCAAATACATTTGCAATATCAGCAGCAATATCAGCTTATAAGAATGGTGCGGAATGGCTTGACGAATTAAGACAGTATATAAGTAATAATAAACAAATCGTATATGATTATGTTGAGGCCAACATACCAGATATAAGCGTTGTGAAGAGTGATGCGACATATCTTTTATGGATAGACTGCTCAAAGCTCACAAAAGACAGCAGAAGGCTTGCGGCAGATATAAGAAAAAAGACAGGACTTTATCTGTCGGCAGGAAGTGTATACGGAAAAGGCGGAGAGAGCTTTTTAAGACTTAATACAGCGTGTCCTGCAAGTGTTCTTAAGGATGGGCTTGAGAGGCTTAAAAATGGCTTGGCTGGGTTAGAAGTTTTGACAAATTAGAAATATTGGATAGGTATGGAATAGTATAATTGACAAGTTCAAATATATTTTAAATATATAATTATTTGCTGAACAATAAAATAAACACAAAATGAAAAAAGGAGTGCGGTTATGGAAACAATGTACTTTGAGGTGGTAAGCATAGATGGCGATTATGCCAATCTTAAGAGAACGGATGCTCCAAGTGATGACTTAAGAGTTGTGGCAAGGGCACTCCTGCCAGAGGAGATTAATGAGGGCAGCAGGCTTAGGTATGAGATGTTTGAGTATATGTTGGAGGAGTAAGCGAATTAATATATAATATTTTTTTCTGTCCATAAAAAACGCCGGAAACCTGTATAATACATGTCTCCGGTGTTTTATTTATAACTATATCATATAGCCATATTTCTTCCTGTTAATAATAACAAATACAACAGACACCACAAGAGCAAGCGATTCGGCAGCAGTAACAGCAATCCATATACCATTAATTCCGATAATAACTGGAAGCAGCAGTATCATAATTATCTGGAACAAGAACATTCTTAAGAATGATATGGCAGCAGATACGAAGCCGTTGTTAAGTGCAGTAAAGAACGATGAGGCAAATATATTGAGTTCGCTTATAAGATAAGAAACTGAATATATTCTTATAGCAGTTGTAGTAAGTTCAAGCAGTTGTTTATCATAGCTTACAAATATTCCTGCAAGATATTTGGCAAGAACTTCTGCAAGCAGTGTCATAATAACAGATGATATGACAAGTAGTATAATACTGTGTTTGAAAAGGCTTTTTAATTCCTTCTTATTGCCAGCACCATAATGATAACTTATAACAGGTGCACTTCCAAGAGAATATCCGATATAAGTGCCAGAGAATATGAAGCCTGTATACATAATAATTCCATATGCAACAACGCCATTAGTTCCGATATACTTCATAAGCTGCATATTATAAAGCATATTAACTAAAGACATAGACATATTTGTTACCATCTCAGATGAACCATTTATGAATGTTTTAATGATAATGTCCTTGTTGAAACGGCATTTTTTAAGGTGCAGAATATTATTCATTCCACTTGCAAAATAAATAACAGGTATGATAGCGCCAACAAACTGGCTTATGCCAGTTGCAACGGCAGCACCAAATACTCCTAGGCGCAATACATATACGAAAAGGAAGTCAAGAAACATATTGGTAAAGCCGGCAAGAAGTGTGACAGCAAGTCCAAGCTTTGGTTTTTCAGCAACTACAAGAAAACTCTGGAAAGCATTTTGCAGAAAAAGACCAGTCATCATAAAAAACACAGTTCTTCCATATATAATGCAATTATTGGCAATATCACCAGTAGCACCAAGAAGCTCTGCAAGTGGCTTTATAAAGATTATTCCGATGGCAGAAAGAATAACACCGCTTACTATACAAAGGTATATGAGCATTGAAAAATATTCACTTGCCTTTTCAAGCTTCTTTTCACCAAGAGTTTTAGATACGATGGCACTTCCTCCGGTCCCTACCATAAAGCCGGTTGAGCCAAGTATCATAATAACTGGCATTATAAGGTTTACTGCTGCAAATGCATCACTTCCAACACAGTTTGACACGAATACGCCATCAACAATGCCGTATATAGATGTAAATATCATCATGGCGATTGTTGGCAGTGTAAAACGTATGAGCTTACTATATGAAAAGTGGTCTGATAATCTGATGTTCATTTGGTCAGGTTAGTCCTTTCTAAAAATAATGTGTAATATTGGAGCGGGTCACAAGGTATCTTATAAATATAAATTAGTAATTAAATTCTCTAGTTGTCTGAGATGTTTGAAAGATACATCAAACATAGCCTCAAGTTCTTTTTTATCTAATCCGGTGAAAGACTGTTCCTCCGCTTTAATGACAGGAAGCACAAGTTCCTCTGCAAGACTACGCCCTGTGTCAGTGAAAAATATCTGCTTGTTTTTTTTGCTTTCAGGAGCAAGCTTGAGAGTGATAAGTCCTTTTTGTTCCATGGATTTAAGGGCAGAATTGATAGTCTGGGCACTGTAGAACCACTCCTCACATATATCAGTCTGAGTGATCCCCTCACCATAATAATATATGGAATATAATATCCAGAAAGTTGTGTCAGATATGCCTTTTGATGAAGCATAGTTGTGATATATTACATTGGTTTCCTTGCAGATTTTATTAAACAGTCTTAGATTATTATTATTGTTATTGTTGCATATGCTCATAATAAAAACACCTCATTAAATAATATAAAAAATACTCCGAAATCGGATTAAAGTCAAGCATAGAATTATATAAAATAAGTCTTACAACCATAATAATAAGATATACTTTATATATACTTATGAAAATTTTACACATTTCTTAGAAATAATTGATAGAAAAAGTTAAAAACTTAACAATTAAAAGGTTGCTTTTTCCTAACTGATTAGGTATACTATCAAAAGAATGTGGTTAAAGCCATTTTCTGTAAATTACTATAATACTTGTATACATTTATATAAGTTAAGGTACGCAGGTATATAAAGTACTACAATTAAAGAAAAGAGGTTTAATGTAAAATGGCAAACGTTGATTTAAGCAAGTATGGTATTACAGGCGCTACAGAGATTATTCACAATCCTTCTTATGAATTATTATTCGAAGAAGAAACAAAGGCTTCTAACGAGGGTTACGAAGTAGGAAAGGAAAGCGAACTTGGTGCTGTTAATGTTATGACAGGTATTTATACAGGTCGTTCTCCTAAGGATAAGTACATTGTAGTAGATGAGAATTCTAAGGACACAGTATGGTGGACTTCAGATGAGTACAAGAATGATAACCACCCAATGTCAGAAGATGTATGGGCTAAGGTTAAGGATATTGCTAAGAAAGAACTCTGCAACAAGAGACTTTTCGTAGTAGATGCATTCTGTGGTGCTAATAAGGATACAAGAATGGCTGTTCGTTTTATCGTAGAAGTAGCATGGCAGGCACATTTCGTAACTAACATGTTCATTAAGCCAACAGCAGAAGAACTTGAAAACTTCGAGCCAGATTTCGTAGTATATAACGCTTCTAAGGCTAAGGTTGAGAATTACGCAGAATTAGGTCTTAACTCAGAGACATGTGTAGCATTCAACATTACAAGCCACGAGCAGGTAATCATCAACACATGGTATGGTGGAGAAATGAAGAAGGGTATGTTCTCTATGATGAACTACTACCTTCCACTTAAGGGAATTGCTTCAATGCACTGCTCAGCTAACACAGATAAGAATGGTGAGAACACAGCTATATTCTTCGGCCTTTCAGGAACAGGTAAGACAACACTTTCTACAGATCCTAAGAGACTCCTCATCGGTGATGATGAACACGGCTGGGATGACAATGGCGTATTCAACTTTGAAGGTGGATGCTACGCTAAGGTTATCAACCTTGATAAGGATTCAGAGCCAGATATCTACAATGCTATTAAGAGAAATGCTCTTCTTGAGAACGTTACTCTTGATGAGAATGGTAAGATTGACTTTGCTGATAAGAGCGTAACAGAGAATACTCGTGTATCTTATCCAATTAACCATATTAAGAATATTGTAAGACCTATATCTTCAGCTCCAGCTGCTAAGAATGTTATCTTCCTTTCAGCTGATGCATTTGGTGTACTTCCTCCAGTATCTATTCTTACTCCAGAGCAGACACAGTACTACTTCCTTTCAGGATTTACTGCTAAGCTTGCTGGTACAGAAAGAGGTATCACAGAGCCTACACCTACATTCTCAGCTTGCTTCGGACAGGCATTCCTTGAGCTTCATCCTACAAAGTATGCTGCTGAGCTTGTTAAGAAGATGGAAAAGAGCGGAGCTAAGGCTTACTTAGTTAACACAGGCTGGAATGGAACAGGTAAGAGAATTTCTATTAAGGATACTCGTGGTATCATCGATGCTATCCTTTCAGGTGCTATTAAGACAGCTCCTACAAAGACAATTCCTATGTTCAACTTTGAAGTACCTACAGAACTTCCAGGTGTTGATTCAGGTATCCTTGATCCTAGAGACACATACGCTGATGCTTCTGAATGGGAAACAAAGGCTAAGGATCTTGCTGAAAGATTTAACAAGAACTTTGTTAAGTACACAGGTAATGAAGCTGGTAAGGCTTTAGTAGCTGCTGGTCCTCAGTTATAATCAGAGACTTGTTATATAATATAAACAGTTAGAAGAGAATAAACTCTAAGATATTAAGAGCTCCATATACTTTGCTTATATAGCAGAGTGTGTGGAGCTTTTTATTATATGTTTACTGTTGGAATTAGTTGAATAAAGTGAATATAAATTATATAATGATATAAGTATCAAAAGTAAATGTGGGATTAGATGGGGACTAATAATTTATTATAAAATTTGGAGAAAGTATGGAAGTAGCAATATGTGATGATAATAGTGCATATGTTGATATACTGTATGATTATGTATGTAAATATGCGTATGAAAATAATATAGATATAAATATAAAGAAATATGAAAGTGGAATAAAACTTATAAATAGCGATGATAAATATGATGTTATATTGCTTGATATAGATATGCCATTTTTAGATGGGATAGAAGTAACAGCTAAGTTAAGAAGAAAAGGAATAAACTCAGATATAATAATTGTTACAGGAATAGAAAACAGAGTAAGGGATGCTTTTTATGTTGATGTAAATGATTATATTACAAAACCAGCTACATACAAGGACTTAGAGGTAGCATTTAATCATATATTGGAGAAGAAAAAGTTAAATAAAGAAGTTGTAGTGTATTACGATAGAAATAAATATAAATTGAAGCAAAAAGATATTGATTATATAAAGGCGTATAACGGTTACATTCTTATATATTCTTATGGTGTAGAGTATCGTCTGGATAAAGCTTTATCAGAATTTTTAAAATATATTGATGAAGATGTATTTTGTGTTATAAACAGAGGGATAGCTGTGAATTTATTAAGAGCAGAGATTGAATTATCAGATAAAATAAAAGTTATTATATCAGATGAAATATTTATTGTATCAAGGCGGTGCAAGAAAGAATTTATGGAAAAATATATAGAAAGTGATTTGAAATATACGAGAATAAAATAAGAGTAGGGGACTTTAATATGGGGATAATTATTCTGGCAGTAATTAAGTACATTATTTCATTTTTGTGCTGTATGTTATTTACTTATATTATTTCGGAAAATAAGTATACAAGATTATGGTGGATTTTAATAAGTATATTAATATATACGCAGCAAATAACCAAGCTCCATAGGAAGGCGCAGACTCACCTGAAATTAAGCTTGACCATGCACTAGAGAATTGTTGCGGCATACGCCCAACAATACCAGCCATAATTACCATGGAAATACCATTTCCAATACCTTTCATGGAAATTTGGTCTCCAATCCACACTAAAAACATGCTTCCTGCTGCAAATATTGTTGCAATATATAAAATCTTACTGATTGTAACACCGCCGACAATCAAACCTGTATATGCTTTTGAAAAACCATATACTAATGAGAATGATTGCACAAAGGCAAACACGACCGCAAGATATCTTGTGTACTTGTCTAATGTTTTACGACCATTAGCCCCTGCTTTACTCAACTCTGTTAAGTGAGGAATAACGTCCATACTTAATAACTGAATAATGATAGAAGCTGTGATATAGGGAGTAACTCCTAAAGCGAAGACAGAGAACTGTTCAAGTCCTCCACCTCCTAATAGATTTAACATTGCGAACAATGAGTTTTCCCCAAGACCATTTACTAAATCTGTTGTATTTACATCAGGTACAGTAATGGCTGATCCCAAACGATAGACAAGAAAGGCAAATAGGGTGAATAGAATCCTATTGCGGATATCCTTATTCGTCCACATTGCCTTTATCTTGCCTGCCATATTATAGAACCTCTACTTTTCCGCCTGCTTTTTCAATTGCTTCTTTAGCTGACTTAGAGAACTTAACTGCTTCAACAGTTAATTTTTTAGTTAACTCACCGTTACCTAAAACTTTAAGTCCAGAAAGTTCTTTATTAATAATACCAGCTTCAATTAAAGCTGCTGCATTAACAGTTGCTCCATCTTCGAAACGATTTAATGTTTCAACGTTAACGATAGCATATTCTTTACGGTTGAAGTTAGTGAATCCACGTTTTGGTAAACGTCTTGCTAATGGTGTTTGACCACCTTCAAAACCTAAGCGAACTCCTCCACCTGATCTTGATTTTTGACCTTTTTGTCCACGACCGCTAGTTTTCCCGTTCCCGCTTCCAGGTCCACGACCAACACGGTTACGTTCTGTGCGAGTTTCGGCTAAATTCATTGTATGTAATTTCATCTGATTTACCTCCTATTACCCGCGAATTTCTTCTGGCTTCTTACCACGAAGCGCAGCAACGCTTTCTACAGTTCTTAAGTTCTGTAATGCATCAACTGTTGCACGAACAACGTTGATTTTTGTACGTGATCCTAAACATTTAGTTAAGATATCAGAGATACCTGCAAGTTCAAGGATTGCACGAGTTGCACCACCAGCGATAACACCAGTACCTTCGATAGCTGGACGCATGTATACAGATCCTGCACCATATCTACCAGTGATTTCGTGAGGGATTGTTGTACCGATTACTGGTACTGTGAAGATGTTTTTCTTAGCATCTTCAACGGCTTTTTTGATTGCATCAGGAACTTCGTTAGCTTTTCCTGTACCAATACCTACACGGCCTTTACGATCTCCAACTACAACTAACGCAGCAAAACGGAAACGACGTCCACCTTTAACTACCTTAGTTACACGGTTGATTGAGATTACTTGTTCTTCAAATTCTTTTTGGTCTCTTTTTGGTTTTCTATCCATTGCCATTGTGCGACCTCCTAAAATTCCAAGCCAGCTTCACGAGCTGCTTCTGCTAAAGCTTGTACACGACCAGCGTAAACATATCCACCACGGTCAAATACAACCTCTTTAATATTCTTTTCTAGTGCGCGCTTAGCAATTTCAGTTCCTACCAAACGAGCTGCTTCCACGTTTCCACCATTTTCTAATTTCATGTCAACACTTGAAGCACTGACCAATGTGTTTTGGTTAACATCATCAATGATTTGAACATGGATATGTGCGTTACTTCTGAATACGCATAAACGTGGGCATTCTGGAGTTCCGCTAATTTTTGTACGTACACGTTTGTGACGACGTACACGAGTTTCATTACGTGATACTTTAGTAAACATTTTTGATCTCCTTTCCCACTACTATTTCTTACCTGCTGTTTTACCTTCCTTACGACGGATAATTTCACCAACATAGCGAATACCTTTTCCTTTGTAAGGTTCTGGTCTACGAACAGCACGAATATTTGCTGCAAATTCACCAACTTCTTGTTTATCGATACCTGCAACTTTGATAGTTGTAGCAGTTGGACAAGTTACTTCTAAGCCTTCTTTAACTGGCATCTCAACTTGGTGAGAATATCCAACGTTTAAAGTTAAAACGTTTCCTTTCATTGCTGTACGGAATCCGATACCAACTAATTCTAAGTCTTTAGTGAATCCTTCAGATACACCAACTACCATGTTGTATAACAAAGCACGAGTTGTTCCGTGTAATTGTTTTGTGTGTTTTTCGTCATTTGGACGTTTTACAGTGACAACATTATCTTCTACGTGGATTTCCATCAAAGAAGAGAATGTACGTGTTAAAGAACCCTTAGGTCCTTTAACAGTCACCTCATTCCCAGCAGCTACTTCAATAGTAACTCCTGCAGGAACGGTAATCAGTTTATTCCCGATACGTGACATTACGTTTTATCCTCCTATATATTTATTACCAAACGTAAGCAATAACTTCTCCACCTAAGTGGTTCTTTCTTGCTTCTTTGTCAGTCATCATTCCATTGCTTGTAGAAATGATTGCGATACCTAATCCGTTTAATACGCTAGGTAAGTTTTCAACCTTAGCATAAACACGAAGACCAGGTTTAGAAATACGACGTAAACCGCTGATAACTTTTTCATTGTTAGGTCCGTATTTCAATTCGATATTCAAAGTTTTCTTAACATCGCCTTCAACGTTGAAGTCTACGATGAAACCTTCGTTTTTCAAAATTTGAGCAATTGCTTTCTTTTCATTGCTCGCTGGCATACTGACAGAGGCATGCTTTTGTTGCAAAGCATTGCGGATTCTAGTCAGCATATCCGCAATAGGATCAGTCATAATCATATGCAATATACCTCCTTACCAACTAGCCTTTTTAACTCCAGGAATTTGACCTTTGTAAGCCAATTCACGGAAGCAAATACGACATAATTTGTACTTTCTTAATACAGAGTGTGGACGACCACAACGTTCACAACGAGTGTACTCACGAACTTTAAATTTTTGAGGACGCTGTTGTTTGTTAATCATTGATTTCTTTGCCATTTAAAAGCTCCTCCTACTTTTTGAAAGGCATACCCATTTGAGTTAATAATGCCTTTGCTTCTTCGTTTGTTTTCGCTGATGTAACGATTACGATGTCCATACCACGAGTACGGTCTACTTTATCGAAATCAATTTCAGGGAAAATGATTTGTTCTTTAATACCTAATGTATAGTTTCCACGACCATCGAAGCTAGTATCGCTAACTCCACGGAAGTCACGTACACGAGGTAATGAAATGTTGAATAGCTTATCTAAGAATTCATACATTTTTTCTTTACGTAAAGTAACTTTACATCCAATTGGCATACCTTCACGTAATTTGAAGTTCGCAATTGATTTTTTAGCCTTTGTTACAACTGGAGCTTGACCAGTAATAGCTGTTAATTCTTCAACAGCTTCGTCTAATAATTTAGCGTTAGTGATAGCATCACCTACACCAATATTAATAACTACTTTTTCAACGTGAGGTACTTCCATGACAGATTTGTATTCGAAATCTTTCATCATTTGAGGGACAACTACGTTTTTATATTTTTCTTGTAAACGATTCATCTTCTACCCTCCTACTTCACTTCGTTACCGCTCTTTTTGAAGACGCGTGTTTTTACATTTTTACCATCTACAACTTCAACTTTTGTTGTAATACGGCTAGCAACTTTTGCTTTTTCATCATAAAGCATTACATTTGAAACGTGGATTTTGGCTTCTTTTTCAACAATTCCACCTTCTGGATTTGCTTGAGTTGGTTTCAAGTGTTTTTTTACCATGTTAACACCTTCAACGACAACTCTGTCTTCCTTAGGGAATACAGCTTTTACTTCACCGATTGTGCCTTTGTAAGCACCTGTAATAACTTTTACTTTATCACCTTTTTTAATTCTCACTTAGACACACCTCCTATAATACTTCTGGCGCAAGAGATACGATCTTCATGAAGTCTTTATCACGTAATTCACGAGCAACTGGACCGAAGATACGAGTTCCCTTTGGCGTCTTGTCATCTTTAATGATTACACATGCGTTATCATCAAATTTGATGTAAGTTCCGTTTTCACGACGAACACCACGACGTGTACGTACGATTACGGCTTTAACTACATCACCTTTTTTTACGGATCCACCAGGAGTAGCCTGTTTAACAGCACATACAACGACATCACCGATGTTTGCAAATTTTCTTACGCTACCGCCTAAACAACGGATAACTAAAACTTCTTTAGCTCCAGTGTTGTCAGCAACGCGCATACGACTTTCGTTTTGAATCATTGCTTTCTCCTCCTAGTATTAACCACGAGCCTTTTCAACGATTTCAACTAAACGGAAACGTTTTGTAGCAGATAATGGACGAGTTTCCATAATTACTACTTTATCTCCGATACGTGCTTCGTTGTTTTCATCGTGAGCTTTAAATTTCTTAGAATATTTAACACGTTTTCCATATAATGGGTGTGTTTTTTTAGTTTCTACCATAACTGTGATAGTTTTGTCCATTTTATCAGACACAACTGTACCACGGTATACTTTACGAGCGTTTCTTTCCATAGATACGTCCTCCCTACTCTTGGCCAGCGTTTTCACGCTCTGTCAATACAGTTTTAATACGAGCAATTGTTTTCTTTACAGTTTTTAAACGAGCTGTATTTTCTAACTGTCCTGTGGCTTGCTGGAAACGAAGGTTAAAAAGTTCATCTTTAAGCGTATCGATTTCCTGAAGAAGCTCTTCATTTGTTTTTTCGCGGATTTCTTTAGCTAACATTACTTCACTTCTCCTTTTCTAGCAAAACGAGTCTTAACTGGTAATTTGTGAGCAGCAAGACGTAAAGCTTCACGAGCTACTTCTTCACTTACTCCACCAACTTCGAACATTACACGTCCCGGTTGAACTACTGCTACCCATCCTTCAGGAGCACCTTTACCAGAACCCATACGAACCTCTAGAGGCTTTTTAGTACGCGCCATGTGAGGGAAAATACGAATCCAAACATTTCCTCCACGTTTCATATAACGTGTCATAGCAATACGAGCTGCTTCAATTTGACGGTTACTTACATAGTTTCCTGATTCAGCAACCAATCCATATTCACCAAAGTCAATAGTACGACCTGCTTTTGAACGACCTTCGTAGCTCAAACGGTGAGGACGACGATACTTTGTACGTTTAGGCATTAACATTATTCGTTACCTCCTTTTTCTGCAGGTGCTGCAGCTTTAGCAGCATCTTTAGGGGCACGGTTTGAACGAGCATCTGGACGACGACGTCCTTTTCCTTTACGCATTGGGCGTTGTTTTGGAGCTTCTGGTTCTTTAACCATTTCACCAGGTAATACTTCACCACGGCAGATCCAAACTTTTACACCTAAACGACCATATTGAGTCGCCGCTTCTTCCCAAGCATAGTCAATATCACTACGAAGTGTATGTAAAGGAACAACTCCTTCTGAATATCCTTCAGTACGTGCCATATCAGCTCCACCAAGACGTCCAGATACAGCAGTTTTGATACCTTTTGCACCAGCACGCATAGTGTTTTGAATAGCTTTTTTCTGAGTTGCACGGAAAGATTTACGTCCTTCCAATTCGTTAGCAATCCAACGAGCTACTAAACGAGCATCTAAGTTAGGATTAGCAACTTCTACAACGTTAATTTGTACGTTCTTTGCAGAAGCGATTTTTGAAACTTGTTTTTTCAATCCTTCGATTGATTTTCCATCTTGACCGATTACTACACCAGGGTGTGCAGTACGGATGATAACTGTCATACGACCCTTAGTACGTTCGATTTCGATACGAGAGATTTGAGGGTCTGCCTTACGTTTGTCGACAGCTTCGTTTGATAATTTAACGTAGTATGCTTCAACCAATTCACGAATCTTAACATCTTCCAATAATAATGTTCCGAATTCTTTATCGTCAGCGTACCATCTTGATTGCCAGTCACGAATGACTCCGACACGCATTCCAATTGGACTTACTTTCTGTCCCATAGCTTACCTCCTACTCTTTTTCAGCCACTACAACTGTAATGTGGCTTGTACGTTTGTGAATAGCACTCGCACTACCTTTCGCACGAGGCATGAAGCGTTTCAAAGTAATTCCTTCGTCAGCCCAGCAAGCCTTCACATATAACTTGCTTTCATCCAAATCGTTATTGTTAACTGCGTTAGCAACAGCTGAGTGCAATACTTTACCAACAAGGTATCCACCTTTGTTAGGTAAGAATTTCAAAATAGCAGCTGCTTCTTCTACGTCTTTTCCACGGATCAAGTCTAAGACTAGTCTTGCTTTACGAGGTTGAATACGTAGAGTTTTTGCGGTAGCTTTTACTTCCATTTCTTCTCCTCCTACTATCTAGATTTCTTATCATCTGATCCATGACCAGTGTATTTACGTGTTGGAACGAATTCACCTAATTTGTGTCCAACCATGTCTTCTGTTACATAAACAGGAACATGTTCCTTACCGTTATAAACGGCAAATGTGTGTTCAACAAATTGAGGGAAGATTGTAGAACGACGGCTCCAAGTTTTAATAACTTCTTTTTTTTCAGCTTCGTTTAATGCAACAACCTTTTTCATCAAATGGTCATCACAGAAAGGTCCTTTTTTCAAACTACGACTCATTGTATCTTACCTCCTTGCCTACTTACCATTACGACGACGTACAATTAATTTTGTACTAGCCTTCTTGTTACGACGAGTTTTAACACCCAATGCTTTTTTACCCCAAGGAGTCATTGGTGATTTACGTCCGATAGGAGTACGTCCTTCACCACCACCATGAGGGTGATCATTAGGGTTCATTACAGAACCACGAACAGTTGGGCGAATACCTCTCCAACGGTTACGTCCTGCTTTACCATAGTTAACTAAGCTGTAATCTTCATTACCAACTGTACCTACAGTAGCACGGCAATTAGCCAATACTTTACGAACTTCACCAGAAGCTAAACGTAAAGTTACATATTTTTCTTCAATACCTAAGATCTGAGCTGAACATCCAGCACTACGAGCCATCTGTCCACCTTTACCAGGTTTCAATTCAACGTTGTGAATGAATGTACCTTCAGGCATGTTTTTCATTTCGCAGCAGTTACCAATTTTGATATCTGTTTCTGCTCCTGATACAACTGTCATACCAACCTTCAAATCTTTTGGAGCGATGATATAACGTTTTTCACCATCAGCATAGTTTAACAATGCAATGTTTGCTGAACGGTTTGGATCGTACTCGATTGTAGCAACACGTGCAGGCACGTTGTCTTTGTTACGTTTGAAATCGATGATACGGTAAGTTCTTTTGTGACCAGAACCTTGGTGACGTGTAGTAATACGTCCTGTGTTGTTTCTTCCACCTTTAGATTTCAATGGAGCTAACAAACTTTTTTCTGGTTTAGATGCTGTGATTTCATCTTTAGCCAAAGTTGTCATTCCACGACGTCCAGGTGTCATTGGTTTATACTTCTTAATTGGCATAAACTTAATTTTCCTCCTTATCGCAATATTTATTCAGGAAATAGCGTCTTCTCCCTGATTATTCTTCAGAACCGAACAATTCGATTGTTTGTCCTTCTTTAATTTTTACAATAGCTTTGTGTACAGCGCTTGTTTTTCCAACATAACGACCTACACGTTTTGTTTTTGGTTTGCAGTTCATTGTATTTACTTTTACAACTTCTACATTGAATGCAGCTTCAACAGCTTTAGCAATTTCAATTTTGCTAACACCCTTAACTACTTCAAAAGTTACTTTGTTATCTTCAGCCATCATCTTCATAGTTGCTTCAGTGATGATTGGGCGGATAATTACGTCTCTGTAATCTTTCATTATGCCAATGCCTCCTCAACTTGTTTTACGGCAGCGCTTGTCATAACAACTTTGTTTGCATTTACTAAATCGTAAGTGTTGATTGCAGAAGCAGACATTACTGTAGCTCCAGCAATATTACGTGCTGATAAGTAAACGTTTGTTGCATCTTCGCTATCTGCAACAACAAACAATGTTTTCTTAGGCGCTTGGATAGCTTCAATAATTGAAACAAATGTTTTTGTTTTTGGTTCAGCAATTTCAAATTTATCCAAAACGCTGAATGCTGTTTCTTGAACTTTTTCGCTCAATGCAGATTTAACTGCTAAACGGCGAACTTTTTTGTTAATGCGGTATGCATAGTTACGTGGAGTAGCTCCGAATACAGTTCCACCACCTCTAAATTGAGTAGCACGGATAGAACCTTGGCGAGCACGTCCCGTACCTTTTTGACGGTAAGGCTTGCGTCCACCACCAGAAACTTCGCTACGACCCTTAGTGTCAGCAGTTCCTTGACGACGGCTTGCCATTTGCATTACTAATGCATCATACATAGCCTGTTGGTGTGGTTCAATTCCGAAAACAGCATCGTTCAATTCGATTGAACCAACAACTGCACCAGCTTGGTTAATTACGTCGATAGTAGCCATTATTGAACCTCCTTATTTACAGTATAGTCAACTAAAGTAACAGGTTCTTTATCTCCCTTGCTAGTTTTAGCAGTACGTACCATTACGCAACCTTTTCTAGGTCCAGGAACGTTACCTTTAATTAACATATAGTTGTTTTCTGTATCAACCTTAATAACTGTCAAGTTTTGATTTGTAGTAGTATATCCACCTTCTTGACCAGCCATGATAGTACCCTTCATAATACGTCCTTGACGTGAAGTAATACCGTTTGTAGCTAATGAACCGATGTGACGAATGTTCTTAGATCCACCGTGAGTCTTTGGACCTTGGTGAGCATTGTTACGAACGATTGTACCGTTGTAACCTTTACCTTTACTTGTACCGATTACATCTACTGTTTCTCCTGCAGCAAAGATATCAACGTTAACTAAATCTCCAACGTTTACGTCCATGTCGCAGTCGCGCACTTCCTTAATGAAACGCTTTGGACTTGTATTTGCTTTTTTACAGTGTCCGATGTTTGCTTTAGTTGTGCGTTTTTCTTTGATTTCTTCAAATCCTAATTGAACTGCGTTGTAACCATCTGTTTCAACTGTCTTCTTTTGTAAAACAACGTTTGGTGTTACTTCAACTACAGTTACCGGAATCAATACACCATCTTCAGTGAAGACTTGTGTCATTCCTAATTTTCTTCCTAATAGTCCTTTCATCATTGACACCTCCATTAAAGTTTAATTTCGATGTCGACACCGCTAGGAAGTTCAAGTCTTTGTAAAGAATCAATCGTTTCCTTGTTTGGTGCAACAATCTCAATCAAACGCTTGTGCGTACGAATTTCAAATTGTTCACGTGAATCTTTGTATTTGTGAACCGCACGAAGAATTGTTACTACCTGTTTTTCTGTAGGTAACGGAACTGGTCCTACAACCTTTTTAGCTCCGTGTTTTGTCGCAGCTTCGACAATTTTCTTTGCACTATCATCTAAGATTCTGTGCTCATACGCCTTTAAGCGAATTCTCATAGTATTTTTTGCCATGTTTAACTCCTTTCGTTTATTCTAGATAAACATGCTCCATGCGAATTACCTGGCCACACCCATGACAACGGTTCTCAGTGGGTCAGCAACCTCGCACTTCATCGCAAGCTCCTGTATTCTAACACATATATTTCATGCATTCAACCCCTAAATTAAAAAAATTAATAATTCTTTTAAATCCCTTATTTATCGTGTTTTAAAACGTTTTGTTTTTTATTTTTTTAACTGTTTCCAAAAAATAACTGTGACAACTGATATCAGTGGGTCTCAAATATTGTTTTAATTAATAAAAATACACCTATTTTTTCAAAACATGTAAAAAAACATCTGTTTTTAATCAACAGACGCTAACCAATCCTCTAAATTGTGACAATATGTATCATGATCATCCACAAAACACATATGACGACATTCTGGCATTAAATGCCATTTTGCATTTTTAATTCCATCATACATAGTTTTGGCAACTAATGGCGTACACAAATCATTCGTTCCACTTATTATTAGTGCCGGAACTTGAATTTCGTTCAATCGATTTGTATACTCAAAATCCTTCAAAGTTCCAAGCGGCGTATATTCATTAGGTCCCCAGCCAATTAAATAGGCACGAGTCCCAGTTTTCTTTTCTCTTTTAACACATTCTGGCGTACCTTCATCAAATGGCCCTGCACAATGAAGCTGCATATAATGCTCATTAGCCAATTGATATTGATCAGATTCATAGTCTTCACTTAAAATTGCTCGTTGCTCATCATCCGACATAAATGAAATCATACGATGTTGCTCTTTAGCCCATAGTGACGCTGAAGATAATGTACTCGAAAGAATCAAAGACTTCAATCTCGTGCTTTTCTTTTCAATCGCATAGGCAATTGCTAACATACCACCCCAGGATTGTCCCAACAAATGACAAGATTCAATATTTAAATACTCCATCAACGCTTCAAGTTCTTCCATCCACGTATCTTGATTCCACAATTCATCATGACCTTCTACAAATGATTTACCACAGCCAAGTTGATCGTACATAATCACTTTTCTTCCCGTCTTGGCAATACAATCCAACACTTCAAAATAATTATGAGTTGACCCTGGTCCTCCATGTAAACAAATCAATGGAGTCTTATCTCCTCCATCCACAATACGATAGTATGTTTTAAAGCCCTTAAACGGCATATATCCATCATTTATTTCCATTTTAATCACCATTCACTTATTCCATCATTATATTCACTGCAACAATCTATCCAATATTCCTTATTAACACGAATTGTATCCGTGAATTCTTCATAATCTTCTTTTGATAATCGATAAAACTTTTTAAGACTTGCGATTATTGACTTAACTGTATCCTGTGTGATCCACATACACTTACGTATGAAAAAGTATCCAAAGAAATCACGTAAGTATTCATCCTTACAACCATTTTCCATAGTTAAAGCATCTTCTCTCAACAAAAAATCGTTTAAATAAAAATCTACATTTCCATAATGACGCTTTATTGTTTTATCAACAAATCCCTTTTTTGAAAGTACATCTACAAATCCTTCAATATACTTTGTGTTAATTTTGCAAATTTCATCGCATTACTTTTCGAATTTCTCAAAATCTATCATATCATTTCTTTTGTAGATATATATTCATATCTACATCTCCTTCTATTCCATTCACTTGACCTTTATTTGAATATTGCCATATATCAAATTTATCCTCCATCGGACAACTTATTGTATAACTCGCTAGCCAAATCGGATATTTTGATATTCTTTCAAAATCATAATTTTGATATAACCAAGTCATATTTCCATATATCATTGGTTGATATCCAGCTTCTTTGATCTTTTTACAAAACCGTAGGGCCAGCTTCGTTCTTTGTTCTAGAGACAAATCATCAATTCTTCCACCCTGATCAAATTCTTCCATATCATAAACAACCGGCATTTGAATCTTATATCCCTTAATTTTATTCAACACTAAATCTACTTCTTCATCAATCTCTTCAGCCGAAATTGCACTCGAGAAAAAATAAGCACCTACCTTAAGATGATTCTGAATAGCTTGTTGAATATTTGTATTAAAATATTCATCTTCATGTAAGATTCCCTCTTGGGCACCACGATAACCTATCCTTAACATCGCAAACTCAATTCCATCCGTCTTTACTGCTGCCCAGTCAACAGCTCCATTATGGCTTGATACATCAATTCCAGTGGATACCTTATACAAAGAATCTTTATATGTCATTAATCCATTTTCCAAAGAAAATAAATTTAAATCATAATAGCTCTTTTCTTCTATTACCGATTCTTCTTGTGTAAACAACATGTAAATCACATAAACACTACCACTCACAATTAAAATAGGAATCAATATAAGAATTAAAATTCTACTTAATTTAACTTTTCTTCTCATACCCCAATGACCTTAAGAATTTCTAAGCTTGCATTTCTTGACATAATAGGACTTTCAATCAAACCACTCTCTATACAAGTACATGCATGTTCGATTTCACCAGTAAAATCCGATTTCTGTTCTACCACAATCTTTTTATCATTCATTACAAGTTCTGTATTCTTCCAAAAATTCTTACAAGTAACGCTACCCTTTGTACCATATATATGAGCTGTATTTTCCATATCCACATCCCAACTTGTTGCGATATGTGCCACGCACCCATTTTCATATTCAATCAAAGCTTCATCCTGAAATCGAGATACTTTCAATATTGAGCTATTCGCCATTCTATTTGCATAACAAATAGGGTAAACCCCAATATCAAACATACATCCAGATCCTGGCTGGTTAAAATGCCAGTCTGAAATTGTTTCTGTCAGTTTTGTTGCATATTGAGCATCCATTGATTTTATTTCACCAATTTCTTCATTTGAAATCATTTCAAATAATTTTTGATTTAATGGTGTGAAAACCGTTTTATGGGCTTCCATTAAAAAGCAGTTTTGTTGGTGTGCATAATCAAAGCATGCATGTAATTCTTCACTAGATACACACATTGGTTTTTCGCAAACTACATGTTTATGATTTGCCAATGCCAGCTGAATATGTTTGGCATGCAAATAATTTGGCGTACAAATATATATCATATCTATATTTGTATCCTGCAACATATTCTCATAGTTATCGTAAGCTTTTTTTGCCCCATACTCCTCTTTATAAGCATCCGCTTTTTCTATACTAGAAGAACATACTGCATATAGATTCGCATTACGTGAAAACAAAACACCTTGTATTACGCGACGGCTAATACCACCTAAGCCATAAACTCCAATTTGTACCATTCTATTCACCTTCTTTTTAAGATTACTTTAAGCTCTTCTCCTTATTCTATATATAGAAATAAGCAGTTACCTCATTTACTCACTATACTTATCTCTTTCTGCCTATTTCTTTCATATATGACAAACGTCCATGGAATTACTCCATGGACATCTTATTGTATGCAGTTTTTGCCATTTGCACATATCCCTCATCACTTGGATGTAAGTGATCTCCACTATCAAATGCATCTTGCATTTTATGTCCATCGCAAATATCTTTATCAAAATCAATCACGCCATCAATTTCATCCGTTGTACGAATCCATTCATTGACTTCATTACGCAAGTTCTCTCTAAAATATGCATAAGTACGCCAACCTTCAATCGGAATCAACGTCCCAATATAGACTTTCATTCCTAATGATTTCGCGTGCTTTACATATTTTCTTAAACCCTCAATCAATTCCTGACTTGACGGAAGATCTTGCCATGGTCTAAATTCATTCTTTTCAACACCGACTGGATGAATAATATCATTTATTCCTTGCAGAATAATTAAAGTATCACTTCCAGCCACATGCATCTCGTGACCAAATCGATAATCTCCTTTTAACCCATATGCTTCATACTGTACACAAGAATATTGTCTTAAAATACGTGTACCACTAACGGCTTTTCGAACTACAGACACTTTTTTATTATTTTCCCACATTAACTTCTGTAAATAATCAGGCCAATCCTGCGAAGTAATAGAATCACCATAACAAGTAATAACTTTATATTCCGGTTCTGTCAAAACAGCCACTTCGCTTAAGAAAAACACCCATGGGGTCTTCATGCTTGAAGCATGATCCATAATACCTGCATGAGAGAAATCACCTTCTCCAAAATAACCCGAACTTAATGGTCCTTGTGTATATACGCCACAACGTAAGTGGGTGAATTCTTTTAAATAGAAACTAATTGCGATTGTTTCTTGTTCATGCACTTTAAAATCCAATGGATCGCTGTAACATTGTTCTCCCACATCAAGATGAAGTCCTTTTGAACCATTAAAGGTAATATCCACAATGGATGTTGAATCTAAATCACGTCCACTAATAACTCGTCCAATTGTGATTGAATCAAAGACCACGCCTTCTTTTCCTGTAAAGTTATCTAAACAAATACGTATCTTATCCCCTTTGAATGTCGATTTCATAGGATAACGCAATGTGATATTCTTTGCGTATTGACTAGGCTTATGTGTCACAATCGACATTGCCTGTCCATATATCGCCTTAAATTCTTTTTCCATAGTTGACCTCCAAATTATTTATTATCTATTTCTACATTCATAAAACACATGTTTTTATCCACAAATAATCATACATGAAACGTTGCAAAAATCCAAACATATACCTTATTATATAAAAGAAGTTGAGGAAATAATGCATGAGTAAATTAGAAAATTATTACGGTAAATTTTGTGAAGACAAAAGATTACTATCAAGACACGGTCAAGTAGAATATACAACAAGCATGAAATACATCCATAAATATTTAAAGTCTGAAGATCGCATATTGGATATTGGAGCCGGAACCGGCAGGTATAGCGTTGCCTTAAGTAATGAAGGATATCAAGTCGATGCGATTGAACTTGTTAAATATAATCTTGGTGTTTTAAAAGCTAAAAAAAGCAATGTGAAAGCCTATCAAGGAACCGCTTTAGATTTATCAAGATATCAAGATAACACTTTTGACATCACCCTATTATTTGGACCTATGTACCACTTATTTAGTTATGAAGATAAATTAAAAGCATTATCCGAAGCTAAACGCGTTACAAAAAAAGATGGAATTATTTTTGTAGCTTACGTTATGAATGAATATAGCGTCTTAGTCCACGGCTTTCGAGATGGACACATCAAAGAATCATTAGCAGCAAAAAAACTCGATGAAACATTTCAAACGCAGACAAATATAGATGATTTATATAGTTACATTCGTCTAGATACAATCAATCAATTAAATAAAGAGATAGGTTTAGAACGAATCCAAATTATTGCCGCTGATGGTCCAAGCGATTATATGCGTCCTATCTTAAACAAGATGGATGATGAAACATTTGAATTGTTCATCAAATATCATCTTGCCACATGTGAAAGACAAGAGCTAATTGGTGCAAGTTCACATACAATAGATATACTAAAAAAATAATGTCACTTTTGTGACATTATTTTCATATTATATATTCCATTGTTAAAACGACTAAACAACATGCAATGGATACTTGAAATAAGCCGTTATCTTTCCAAGCCAACATAATTCCAACTATTAGCGCTGCAAGTCCTGCTAACTGAGAATTAGTTTCATATAATATAGTAGGAAAGGTCATCACAGCCAAAGTCACATAAGGAATATAATATAGAAATGACTGAACATATATATTGGTAATGGGTTTATTAAAAAGTGTTAACGGCAAGACACGAATCAAATATGTGACAACCGTCATTGTAGCTACATACATCATTAGATTAGACATTTTCTTCCTTCTTTCTAGGTTTTATAATGGCCGCTGCCATTGAAATTATGATTATTAATAAAGTGGTTCTTGTTCCACCTGAGATTGTCACATCCTTACAAATGTAACTCAATAAGAAACTTATAATAATGAGTAGTCCAATCATACGATCTTTTTTGCCTGAGGAATACTAATAGCCAAAAAAATACCATATAACGCAACACTTAAACTCGCTACAATTTTTGTAGGAAGACTATTACCAGCAACTATTCCCGATGCAGTTCCTAGTGCCCAACATGGAAGTGCCACCAAATATGTACCATATATATTTATGATTCACTTTCCCTTCGTGATTGATTGCCAAGCCAAATAATTCATCTGTTAAATCAAAACCAATACACATCCTATGAAGCAGATTCGTTTTTTCTTCGATTTATTGACTGAGCGCAAAGCTCATTAAGAAATAGCGAGCATTACTGACTAAAGTCATGATAACCATCTGAATGAAAGTACCATGTGTACTAATCATTAAAAAGACAGCATATTCTCCTGCCGATGCAATTATGAATAGGCTAGTCAAAAAACCTTGTATTGGTGATAAGCCTACATTTTTTGCGATGATTCCTAATGAGAAGGAAACCGCAAAGTATCCCATTCCTACCGGAATACTATCTTTGATTCCTTTTTTAAACTCCATAATCTCACTCCTTATTTCTATGCATTATAAGAATCGAATTGTTATTTGTAAATCAAATATTTATAATACTTCCATAAGAAAATGTGATAGATATGAATCTAACAAAATATGATATTTTTTCAAAGTATTAGAAACAAAAACAATTAGTCAAGTTGCTAAAGATCTTGGCTTTTCACAAAGTGCAGTTTCTCAAACAATAAAATCTTTAGAAGAAGAATTAGAAACCACTTTATTCATTCGACAAAAACGTGGTGTCATTCTTAGTAAAGATGGACATGCATATATTCCCTATTTAAAATCTGTTCAGGCAAGCCTTGATAATCTTCGTACTAAAAAGCAGGAAATGAAAGGGGTGGACCAAGTCACATTAAGAATTGGTACATTCACAAGTGTATCTCGACATCTTTTGCCTTCATTAATGGAAAAATTCATTGAAATGTATCCAAACATACAATTTGAACTGTATCAAAGTGAATACACAAATATTGAACAACAATTATTAGAAGGAAGTCTTGATTTAGGATTCACTTGTATTGATGCCATCCAGCGAGTTCAATATCAAGAATTGTATTATGATGAAATGTTTGCGTTGGTGCCACAAAGTCATGTGTTAGCTAATTATGAAGTATTAAGCATGAAACAAATCGCAAAGTACCCTTTCATTCAATTAGATGAGGGAGAATATTCTTTGCCAATAAAAACATTCCAAAATCTAGGATTACATGTACAGATTAAACACAAAGTATATGATGAATTTACTATTTTAGCTATGATACGACAGAATTTAGGTATTTCTATACTTTATCAAAACGCTTTGAGCGACTATGATGATTTGTGTTTGATTCCAATACAAGAAAATCTATTTCGTCATGTTGGATTCGCCTATAATAATTACGATACTTTATCTTATGCAAGTAAGACATTTCTAGATTTCATTCTTAGAAAGACACCAGAAATTCTTAAAAATAAGGATAGTTTTCATATTATTTAAATTTAACATAGTTTTTATACTGTTAAGGTTGACTCACTTACTAATTTATATTATTCTTTTCACGTACATAAAGATATACGGTAGGTGAGGTTACCGCAGGGATTTGGATTTCCTAAGATTACTGCCGCAAAGTTGTGGAGACACAACTCGTTGGTCAGCAGGCTAAGTCGCAAAGGCTTGGCTTAATGTAATTAATATGCCCTGTGATACTAAAGCTTGAACGGTGATACTTAGGTTAATGACGTCATTGTTTAGGCAATGGCGTTTTCTTTATATAAGGAGGTGAGGCTTGTATGTGTACGGATCCGGATGGGAATAGTTTGAATTATTTAAAGAAAGCAGAGGTACATAATTATGATGAACAAAGAAGAATTCATTCAATTACTACAAGACAAAAAATACAAAACTGCACAAAATATACTTTCCGAAATGAACGATATGGATACAGCTGCCTTTTTAGAAGAGTTAGATGCGAAAGAATGTGCTTTGGCATTCCGTTTAATTTCTAAAGAAAAAGCTGCCAATGTATTCTCATGCATGAGTTCGAAGATGCAGACATATCTGGTAGACATGTTTTCAGAAACTGAATTAAAAGAACTATTAGATGATCTTTATATGGATGATACAGTAGATATGTTAGAGGATCTACCTGCAAACTTAGTAACGCGTATTTTGAAAAACTTAGATTCAAATAAGCGTTCAACCATCAACAAACTTTTAAAATATCCTGAAGACAGTGCCGGTTCAATCATGACGACTGAATATGTCACATTGAAAAAAACAATGACTGTAAAACAGGCCATGAACCATATTAAAGATATTGGTATTCATAAGGAAACTATTTATACTTGTTATGTCACAGAAAATAAAAAATTGATTGGTATTGTGACAGCTAAAAGCTTAATGACGAGTGATGATGATGAAAATATCACAAATCTAATGAATACGAACATTATTTCTGTACACACTCATACAGATCAGGAGCAGGTTGCTCACTTATTTAGAAAATATGACTTGATTGCGATGCCCGTACTTGATAGTGATGGATGTCTTGTTGGTATTGTTACATTTGACGATGCCATGGATGTTATGGTTGATGAAACCAACGAAGATATTTCTCGTATGGCTGCCATGGAACCCAATGAAAAAACATATTTTGAAACTACGGTTTGGCAACAAGCAAAACACCGTATCTTATGGCTACTTGTCTTAATGTTTTCTGCCACAATCACAGGAAGTATTATCACCCGATATGAAAATGCCTTCAGCGCCGTACCATTACTAGTATCTTTTATTCCAATGTTGATGGATACAGGTGGAAACTGTGGATCACAGAGTTCAACTTTGATTATTCGTGGTTTAGCTTTGGGAGAAATTCATTTTAAAGAAATTTTTAAAGTTATGTTTAAAGAATTTAGAATTTCACTTGTTGTTGGATTTATTTTGGCTGCAGCTAATGGTTTACGTATTTTCATTCAATACCAAAACTTTAATATCGCAATTGTCATTGCCCTTTCATTAATGATTGTTGTTATTGTTGCAAAATTAATTGGTTGTATTCTTCCATTATTTGCAAATAAGATTGGTGTAGATCCAGCTATTATGGCCAGTCCATTAATCACAACAATTGTAGATACTTGCTCTATTCTAGTTTATTTCAATATTGCAGTACATGTTTTTAATATCGTAGTTTAAGAGATGAGAAATCATCTCTTTTTTTCATAGCACGAAAAAAAGAACCTCAATTGAGATTCTTTTATCGAAAAATATAATTATTTAAATTAGATATCCATATCTTTTTGAGCAGCAGTTACAATAGCCATCTTGTAGATTTCATCTGAAGTACATCCACGAGATAAGTCATTGATTGGCGCGTTCAATCCTTGTAAGATTGGTCCAACTGCTTCATATCCACCTAAACGAGCAGCAATTTTGTATCCAATATTTCCACTTGACAAGTTAGGGAAAATAAAAGTATTTGCATGTCCAGCAACTTTTGAATTAGGAGCTTTTAAACGAGCAACTTCTTCACTTACTGCACAGTCAAATTGCATTTCTCCATCAATATCAAAATCAGCAATACGACGCAAACGATCACTTGCTTCAGTCATCTTAGCAACGCATTCACCTTTTGCACTACCCATTGTTGAGTATGATAATAATGCAACTTTTGGTTCTACACCAAATTGACGAGCTGAGTTAGCTGTTTGCATAGTGATTTCTACTAAATCATCTGTATTAGGGTTAATGTTGATTGAGCAGTCACCCATGATCAATTGAGATTCTTCTTTAATTAAAATGAAGCAAGAAGAAACTAATTGGTTTCCTGGAGCTGTTTTAATCAATTGTAATGCTGGACGTACAGTATCTGCAGTAGAGTATGTAGCACCACCTAATAAACCATCGGCATATCCCATTTGAACTAACATAGTTCCAAAATAGTTTGTACTCTTCAATGCTTTACGAACTTTTTCTTCGTCCATTTTACCACGACGTAATTCGACCATTTTGTGGACCATTTCATCCATGTGATCAAAGTTATTTGGATCGATTTGTTCGATTCCTTCAACATTTAAACTATTCTTTTGTGCACAGCCAGCAATTTCTTCTGGAGTTCCTAATAATACTGGGCGTACAACATCATTATTTTTCAAATCAATAGCTGCCTTTTGTACACGTGGATCCCAACCTTCGGTAAATACGATTCGTACTCCCTTTCCTTGGACCTTTTTTTCTAATTCATCAATAATCATAACTTTAACTACCTCTTTTCTATCAAAGTATAGTCCAAAAATGCTTTATTTACCACAAAAACAATGTGAACTTTTTCTCATAGTTTATCTACAAAATCTGTATACATTAAATAACATATTGTTTATATATCGTATACATTATGTATAAATTGTAATTATTTTACACACAAATGTAAATTAATGTAAATTTTACTTGCATTTTTCATTGTAAAGTTTTACACTAGTGACATCACAAGAAGGGATAGGTGCAAATTATGAAAACAAGTCACTATTTAAAGAAGGCCGGTGCCGTATGTATGGCAGCTGCAATGATGACTGGTTGTGCTGGTGGATCATCTGGTGCAAATGGTAAAACGTTGACAGTTGGCTTAAACACAGGTTTCAATGGAATTTTCTCTCCATTGTATTATCAAACTGTATATGATGATTACGTTATTGAAATGGTTTATCAAAGTATGTTGAGCTATGATCGTGATAATCAATTACAACCAGAACTTGCTACTGAACAACCAACTATTAGTGAGGATGGATCAACATTAACATTCAAATTGAAAAAAGGAGTGAAATTCTCTGATGGATCTAAATTGGATGCAGATGATGTTGTATTGACATTTACAGCTATGGCTGACCCAAGCTATACTGGTCGTTTCTCAACGTATGTTGATTACTTAGAAGGTTATAAAGAATATCACGAAGGAGATGCCGAAACTCTAAGTGGTGTTGAAAAAATCGACGATTACACAGTTGCCTTCCACTTGGCAACACCAAGAATCGACGCGATAAGCCAAGTTGGTACATTCCCAATCATCTCTAATTCACAATTCAAAAAATACAAAAAAGGTGATACAAAGATGTTTGAAGACAAGGCTAGTAAACCAATTGGTACTGGACCATATGTATTGAAAAACTTCCAAAAAGATTCAGCCGCCACATTTGTTAAGAATGATAAATTTAAAGCTGAAGATGGAGAATACCAAATTGATAATGTTGTAATGAAGATTTGTGATACTTCAACAGAACTTCAAGAACTTCAAAAAGGAACTGTTGATTTATTACCACAAGCTGATAACGCTGATAAAGTTGGTACTGCAAGTTTAGATAAGAACTTAACTTACAACAACTACGCATCAAGCTCAATGCAATACTTTATTTACAACTGTGAAGCTGGAGCCACTGCAGATCCTGCTGTACGTCAAGCATTAACTTATGCGATTGACCGTCAATCATTTGTTGATAGCTACTACTCATTCTCTAAAGGAAGTAAAGATGTTAAGAAAACTCAACCTGGTTTCGTTCCAGTATTAATGGCTAACCCAATTTCATCACAATTAGGTGATATCATTACTGGTAAAGAAAAAGATGACAACATGACTTACTATGATTATGACATCGAAAAAGCTAAACAAATCTTAGACGATGCTGGTTGGACTGTAGGAAGTGATGGAAAACGTGAAAAAGATGGACAAAAATTAACTGTTCGTATGGTTTCTACAAAAGGTAAAGATCAATTAGATACAATACTTCCAATGCTAGAAAAAGCTTGGGGCGATGAACTTGGCGTTGATTTCAAGACAAACTTAAGTGAATTCAACACAATGGTTGCAACAGTTCAAGGTGATGATACAGTTAACGATTGGGAAGTATCTTACATGGGATGGCAATTTAGTTCAGGTGATGACACTGGTATCAACTTATTATGCCAAACTGGTCAAACAGATAACACAGCTCGTTTATCAGATCCTGATTTAGATGCATTGTTAGATACTGCATTACATACAACTGATCAAGCTGCAAGTACTGCTGCTTATAAGGAAGCTTATGAAAAAGTTTCTGCTTTATGTCCATATGTAGCAATCAATGGTTTAAGTTACTATGATCTATACAACAAAAAGATCAAAAACTTAGATACAGCTGCATTGTATGACTTCGTTAAAGCGTTAGACAAAGCTACAATTGAATAACAATTAAAGAGATCTGTTGACAGATCTCTTTTTAATACATATAATTCAATTACATACAGAGTAAAAATATGTGCGTTAAGTGTCTTTAACACGGGGAGTTGGTTAAGGAACGAAAAGTTATTCTTGCGGTACATATTTTGCATCCCGCTGTTGTGATCGAAAAAATTAAAGACTTTCTTTTTTTGTATCGCAATATGGAAAAAAGGAGGTCTTTTTATATATGAATCAATACTTTGTAATGTTAAAAGAAAATGCACGCTCATTAAAAAACGTGCGTGTTATCGTAGGTGTGGCATTATTTTTTGCCCTAAATGTTATTCTTAACTTGTTTGGATCCATCCAAATCACAAACCAGTTAAAAATAGGCTTTGCATCCATTGCGATAGCTGCTAGCTGCTTACTTTATGGACCCATTCCAAACTTAGTGCTTGCACCATTATTAGATTTAGTCAATTACATGGTTAAACCTGTGGGTGCATATTATCCGATCTTTATGATTTCAACTATGGCAAGCGCATGTATTTTTTCAGCTTACTTCTATAACTGCGAAAGAATCACTTGGGTTCGCGTCATCTTATGTCGAATAACATATGATGTAGTTGTCAGTTTATTTCTAAACACACTATTTACATCTATGTTGTGGGGAACTCCATTCTTAGTTATTGCGAGTCCTAAATTAATCAAAAACTTAATTTCATTACCATTCCAAGTCGTTATTTTATATTTAGTAATGAAAACATGTATTCAATTAAAGCCAAAGGTGAACCGTTAATAGGTCCACCTTTTTTACTGCAATTTAAACATGTCTTTTTTAGCTCCACAAACTGGACATACATAATCATCTGGTTCACTTTCAAAATCATCACCATCATATACATATCCACAAACACTACATACCCACTTTTCTTCTTTTCTGTATGTAGGTGCTTTTGCCGGTGCGCTTTGTTTTAATACATTATGATAATATGCATAGGTCATTGGTTTACCAGAATCACCTTTCTTGGCATCAACGACTTTTGCCAAGAATACAAAGTGTGTTCCTGCATCCATCTGACTTTGTACTTCACACATCATGTATCCTAACGCATCATCTACAACAGGCAATTCTCTAAACAAATGATGATTCAACTTCGCCCACTTATCTTTATCTTTTCCTGTTTGAAAACCTAAATCCGTAATCACTTGTGAATCTATTGTTTCAGGCAAGATTGATAAAGAAAAATACTTATTTTTTTCAATCAAAGAACAAGTATAATTATCCTTGTTCATGCTCAAGGCAATTAGCGGTCCTATCGTAGAAACCTGAAATACAGTATTCACAATACATCCGCATTCGCGCATGCCGTCTTTTACACCCACGGCATACATACCATAAGAAAGATCATACAAAACTGTGTTGTCCATAAGAACACCTCCCTTGTTACTTCTATTGTAGCAAGTTTAATGGTTATATGCTATATAACTATTCTTCTTTTTCAACACACTTCTGTAATTTACTCATCGTCTGCTTCAAGCTTTTCATTTCTTCTACAGACACATCATTAAATAATGTTTTATTGATTCTACCAATCTCTTCATCAATAATCTTTAAAATAGGTTTACACTCGCCTGTGAGTTGTAAATGGTGTATTCGACTATCTTTTTCATCTATGCAAGTACAAATAAGTCCCTTTTTTTCCAACGAATCAACACTTCTAGAAATCAGAGTCTTTGAAACGCCTAACACCACTTTTAATTCCGTACTTGTTGTAATAGTTGAATTATTCTTTAAAACAATCAAGATAGATATTTCATTTGGTGAAAAATTAAATTCTTGAAAACTATCTTTTATTTTTTTTGCATAATAATCCCTCATTTGATTGGATATACGCAAAAACTCCTCAATCGTAAACATATTATCGCTCCAGTCTCAACAGAACAATTCTAAGCGCTAAAATAGGGTGTGTCAAACATTGCCCCATTTTTCTAATACTTCTCCTACATAATATAGAGAACCACATAATAAACTGTCTTCTTTTGTATCTAAAAGTCTTGAGATCAACTCATCCACTGTAATAATAGGATACCCTAATTTTTCTAATGGATATAGACGAGCACTCGATATTTCTACTAATGTAATGTCTTTACTAATGGATTGAAGTAATTCAATCATATGCGGTGCATCCTTCTCTTTTAATACCGAAAAATAAATCTTTCCTGTAAAATCCTTCAAAGATTGTGTCAACGCTGTTATTCCATGTACATTGTGTGCTCCATCTAATAAAACCAATGGATCTTTTCTAAGAACCATATATCTGCCTGCCCATTTAAAATGATCAATTACCTGTTGAATTTCATTTTCTTCGAGCCAAATTCCAAGTACATTCAACGTTTCTAATGCTAGAGATAAATTTTTAGCCTGATATAACGGTGGATTCAAATGAAATGTCATACCATTCCATCTCAATACATCAGTTTCTTGACAATCAATAAAACATAATGGTGTTTTCATATAATCTGCAACAAGCTCCATTACTTTTTGACATTCCGGTTTATCTTCGGTTGTCAGAGCAGGAACATTTGGTTTAAATACACCTGATTTTTCATAAGCGATTTGTTCAAATGTATCCCCTAAATATTCCGTATGATCAAGTCCTACATTAGTAATTAAGCAGGCTTCATAATCCAAAGCTGTTGTCGCATCCAAACGACCTCCCATCCCAGCTTCAATAATGCAGTAATCAACTTGTTGTTCAATAAAATAGGCCATTGACATCCATAGATCCATTTCAAACATTGTCATCTTATGTAATAAGAATAACTCTTCATATTGATCATAGATTCTTTCCCAATCAGCTAAAGTAATACATGTATCATTCACGCGTATTCTTTCTGTATGATGAATCAAATGTGGAGATGTAAAAACCCCTACTTTATATCCTTTTTTCATCAACAAATCTCTTAGCCAAATTGAAGTACTTCCCTTTCCGTTTGTACCAGCTACCTGAATCTTTTTTAAGGCTGTATGATTTGGTATTGCATCCGTTAACCATTGTCTGAATTCTAATAGGTCATGGTTTTTTCCACGACAATTTTCCATTTTATTAATTTTCTCTTGTACATTCATGGTATTATTATATCACTAAAGAAAGAAGTGAATCACATGATTATGCATAATGACTGGGATCAACTGTTTGATCAAGAAATACAAAAAGATTATTTACTAAATTTACGATATTTTTTAGCTGAGGAATATAAAACAAAAAATATTTATCCTGCAAAAGAAAATATTTTTGCAGCCTTTAAAACAACTTCTTTAAAAGATACAAAAGTTGTTATTTTAGGACAAGATCCATATCATGGTCCAGGACAAGCTCAAGGTTACTCATTTAGTGTACCAAGCAACTTTCCTTTACCTCCATCTTTACAAAACATGTATAAAGAACTAGAAAATGAGTATCAAACTCCTGTACATCGCACGGGTGATTTGACCGACTGGGCTAAACAAGGAGTACTATTAATGAATACTATCCTTACAGTTGAAGAGCATAAACCTTTATCTCATCAAGATAAAGGATGGCAGAATTTCACAAACGAGGCTTTGCGATGGATCAATGAAAAGGATGGTCCTGTTGTATTTTTATTATGGGGATCCAAGGCTATTCAATCTAAGAAATTACTGACAAATCCAAAACATTTAATTCTTACAAGTCCTCATCCTAGTCCTTTAAGCGCTTATCGTGGTTTCTTTGGAAATAATCATTTTAAGCTTGCGAATGAATATCTAGTTAAAAACAATGAAACGCCTATCCAATGGATATAGGCGTTTTTTTAACATCGAATCTAAAGCTATTGTAATATTCCTCAATCATATTTTCTTGATATCCAACTCTGTTTTTATTTTCATTAATACATTTTCCAATTCGAATCAATGTCTCATCTTTTAAAGCATCCAACATATGCATTCTTTGATCTGCTGCCTGCTCTTTTGATTTTGAAATTTCGTAATGCCTTACATCATAACACCAAAGTTTTATACTAGGATATCTTTGTTTAATTTTATCAGCTATCAATAATCCTTCTGGATCCATGTCTCCACTGTAATAAGTCTCAACATTCGAATTCACCAATATGTCTAAAAGAAGATAGGCTGAATAATTCAATTGTCCATTCGTACATACTAAGCCAATCTTTTCGATTTTTTCTTTCTTTATCATTTTCAGCAAAGCTTGAAATACAGCTGGATTTTCTACAACATAAACTCTATCACAATATACAATAGAGCGAATATGTAATAAATTATCCATATTCACATTTAAAGCTTCGTACGAATCATAAAATCCTGTCCAACCTAAATGTGGTTGATAGTTTTCATTCAACGCTTGAAGTCTTGCGATACTACAATAATTACTAATACCATCTTGATAGAGTCCTGCACGATATAGAATTTCATTTTGTTCTAAATTTGTTTTAGGAAAATCTACTTTTAGAAAATAAACAATTCCATGCATCAATAAATAATAGGCAAAGGTATTCTTATCAAAAGCATGTGGATTTTTTGTATGTAAGCTAGCAAAAATAGATATATTTTCTTTCTTATCTTGCCACATTGGCAATTGGTTTAAAGCCTTCATCACTACGTCTACCGTATTTATACATTTTTGTTCATTTTCTTTTGAAGCTTGCACAATACGAACATAGACAGAATCATGGTCAGTATATATATGATGAATCCACTGTTGGCTTTTTCCTTCTTGTTCTAAAAGATGTTTAAATATATTTTGAATTCGCATCTGTTCTTGTTCTTGTCGATTTTTATTTGTCAAAATATCATGATTAAAGTACATTTTTAACACTTCGTTAAAATCACAATTCTCATATTTGGTATTTGATATTGCCTTTTGAAGTTGTTGAAAAGTAATATGTGCACAATCAACACCATAATAATCTTTTCCCAATAAACCGCTTATACATGCGCGATTTGTTTCATCTAATACTAAATTAATACTTCCTTTGCAAGTGCCATATTTTTCATATTGTTTTTTCCATAGATGCATAAATTCAGAAAACTCATTGTCATATAAATATTGGCAAAATTCTTCATTCATCATGCACCAACCAACCTTTTAACATGACCATCCCATTCATATCGTATTGTAGTTACATATTTAGCATCATTTTGACGATATAATTCATAAATTGCTAGGGCATCTACATTTGGATAATCTCCCCATAATACTTGAGAATTCATAATATAATCAAAACCAAATTTTTTGATTAATCCAAACATGGAATCAATGTTTTTAGAATCCACTCCCGCAAATGCTTCATCTAAGGCGATAATTAAAGGTGCATCATCACTGGCATAGGCGAATTTTGCGGCTACCGCTGAAAACAAAGGAACATACATGGCCATGGCCTTTTCACCACCACTAAACACATAAAAACGATTGTTCGTCAGCTCTTTACGTTTTTCACTTCCAATTTCATACATAATTGTAAAATCAAACCATGAACGATAATCTAATAGATCTTTCATTGCTTGATGGAAACTCAAATTCGAATTTGGATCTTCTGCATTTCTTCTAGCACATTTAATTTTTGAACGGAAATGATTGGATAAGGCTTGAAAATCTGATTCTTTTAACAACTGTAAATCTTTTTCTAATAAGCGAACTAATGATTCTGAACTGAGTTCATCTTCATTTTCTGCTTTTTTTGATTTCCATTGCAATCCAAGTTTTAAAGTGCTGCTAGTATTCATTTCTTTCATATACTTATTCATAGTTTCAATCCATCGTTTACTGCTTCGAATATGAACACGTATTTTACTCGAAATCGTATTCACTAGTACATCTTCAATTAAATGTCGATCTTGACTGCTTACCAATTCAGATTGTTTTTCAATATCTATCTCAAGTTGTTTTAATAACATTGTGAAATCAATTTGTTTTCCTTTATATCGAGCTTTAATATTCAAACGTGCCATTGTATCTTCTTGATCATTAAATAATGTAATGAAATGAAGATTATAATCTTGCAAGAAACCTCGGTTCATAAAAAATACAGTTTGAAGATCATTTCCCAAAGTATCTTTGTTTTTTAGATTTGGATATAAATTTACAATATGTTTATGAATGGACACAGGATTCTTTTCTTCAATTGATACATATCCTAAATCCAATTCCAATTCATAATATTTTTTATAGCTTTCTGCTTTTGTACTTTGCGTTTCAATTAAAGATGCATTTTCCAAAATATCCTTTTCACATTGTTCTTTAATATTTTGCCATCTTCCATCTTCTTGATATAGATTTGAAACAACTTTTGGAATTTCATCCAAACGATTCATAATCTTTGACATTCGTTCCTTAATTTTTTCATATCCCATCTCATTCAATTGTGCTTCTTTTAGTGAAATCAATTGTTGCAGCTTATGAAGTTGAAACTCCAATTGTTTCTTCTCATAACGAATAGAGTCTAAATCTATTCTCAAATCTTCCAATTGTGATTCTAGAGATATAAATAAATCTATATTCACAATATACTTTTCATGTATAGATTCCATTTGAACAAGTTCATCTTTATATTCAATAAACAAATCTTTTCTTAATCTAAAGACATCTTCTGTGTTAGAAATCCCTAATTTCTCAGAAATATTCGTTATTTCTTTATTCAAATTTTGAATACATATTTGGTATTGATTTCTTTGTTCAATATACTTTTTAATTTGTTCGATAGAATGCTCTTGCTTTAAAAGCATTCGATTTACATCCAATAAACTTGAATCTAAATCTGCTTTTTTAGGATATCCAGCATATTCTTTTTCCAAAGTTTTTACTTTATCCTGTGCAATTTTCAAATTACTCTCTAATTCTTGAATGCCTTCCTTTTTTTTATTTATATCTTCTTTCAGTTTTTCTAGTTGGCTTTTTCGATACGCTTCTCTAGAGGCTTTCCCAATAAAAATAGATTTTCTTGTTTGACTAATTACACTACAAATATTTCCTATTTCAAAACCATTGTCAAAGAATTTTACAGAACCTTCATCCAATCCAAAAGTATCACATAAAGAAATATAATCAATTTTAGAATGTAGAATACAAACTTCTAGTTCTTCTATTTTATTATGTGTAAACAAGAAAGATTCTTTCATACCCTTGGGTAGATTTAAAATTTCTTCTTGATACATATCAGGAACAATCAAAGCTGTCATTAAACCACTGCTTAACAATTGTTCTTCTATCGCATTTTTTTCATCTTGATTTAAAGAATCATCAAAATCCAATAAAGTATACATAGGGATGAATGGAATTTTCTTTTCCTCTAGGTATTGTCTTGCCTCTTCTTGTTCTTTGGCAATATCTGGTTGAGGATCTTTTAAACAATTCCAATATTCATATTGTTCTTGAATCTTTTGCAGTTCCTTCGTTAATTGTTTAATTTCAATAGATAATTTTGAAATCGTCTCCGTTTGATTTTTTAAATACCAAATATAACGATTGTGAATATCTTGATCAATTTCATAATATCTTTCTGTATTTCCATAATCCGATATGATTTCAAAAAACTTTTTCATTGTCGATGCATCCATTTTTAAAATTTGATTGGATTCATTCCAAGCTAAAAATTTTTCATGATATTCTTCTTTTAACAAGCGAAATTGCTCTTGATATGCTTTTAATTCAGTTTCAATTTGTTCTAATAGACTTTGTTCTTTTTCATAATCATCTTGTACATGATTTAATAATACTTTTTGATTATCGATTTTTTGAAACAAAGCCAACCCTTGATTTAATACATTCAATTCTTTTTCAATTTTTGATTTTGTGTAATTAAAATCATAAGTATGATTTAGATTCATTAAGAAATCTTGTTTTAAAGCTATATGCTCATCAAACTGCATATTTTCATTCAATTGGTCTAATTGTTTTAAGTTTTTATGAATCTCATATTCTAAAGAATCATTATAATCTTTTTGTTTATCATACTTTAATTTACATGAAACATATGCATTATCTTTATTTGATTCTTGTTGCACCTTGTTCTTTAGAGCTTTTTCTTGTTGCGTCAAATCTTCTTTATACCGTTGTACATCACTGGCTAATTGAAGCAGATCTTGTTTGGCCAAACCACTATATTCTTCTTCAAGTACGGATTTTTCGACATGTATATCGTCTAACTTTTTTTTGATTTCAAGAATCATTTCACTTGCGTGATTCTTTTGCTCATAAAAACCTTTCTGTTTCTTCGTTAATTCATCCAATTTATTTTTTTGTTCTATATACTGTAAACTTTTCTTATCTAATAAAGCATAATTATATTGTTCATATACATTTTGAATTGATTTAGCTGCCTGTTGACTTTGTTTTAATACTTCTAAACGACTTTGGACTTCATCCATATTGGATAATGCTTCTGTTAAAGGACGTAAATCATCTTCACTTAAAGGTTGTAAAGATTCTGACAACAATTCATTGATTATTGTTGGCTTTAATGAGTTGCTTAATTTTGGAGAACGTAATTTAACTAACAAGTTGATACTTTCTTTATAATCATCTAGTGTTGGAAATTGAAAAAGAGCTTGATTCACTCGAGCCATATATTCTCGTTGTGTTTCAATAAATTGATGTTGAATTCGATTTTTTAAGCTTTGTTTCGATATTGCCAAATTATGCTCCATTAGCTGAATATCTTTACCAATTCGTTGATTGTCTTCAATCACAAAATACCAAGTATCTAAAGGCTTGTTCTTTCGTGCTCTCATTCCCATTCCAATTGTTTTAAAAATATCGGAATCTTCTCTTTTGAATTCTAAGTATAAATATGCAATTCGTTCATCTCGAGTTGAATTTTCATCAATTAAATAGGTTTCCATCTTTCGAGCTTTGGTACCAAACGCATCTAAACGTTCACTATTCTTATTTCCATCTAATAAGATAGGAATAAAGCTTTGCATCGTAACCGATTTTCCACTTCCATTGCTTCCTCTTAAGAGAATATGACCATTTTTAAAATAAAATTCTTCATTTGTATAATACCAAAAATCAATCAGGCCCATACGGTGCATATGCCATTTACTTGTTAACATTTCTTTTCACCTCAACATCAAATCCACCACCAATTTTTCCACAAATTGGATTGATTTTAATTCTATTTTCTTCTTCATCTACAAATCCATAATTTTTCATTGTATCTAACACGTTTTCACTCACTAAAGATTCACCCATATCTTGATATTTTTTAGGAAGAAACGCTATATTATTTTTGATCCATTTGCGCATCCATTTTAATAAAAGTTCCTTTTCTATATAGGTGATTTCTTCTTCATTTACTTTTAACATTCCATTCTTTATTTTTTTAGTAATTTGCTGCATACAAACTAAAACTAAATCTGAAATTGTATTTCGACTTGGAAAAATTGTTCCTACATTACAATATTCATCCAGGACAATATAGCTACTTGATGCATGTAAATGTAGATCGCATGGCATAATACTTTGAAAATCTTTTTCAATTTGACGATAATAATGTCGAACATACACAAAATCCTCATCATTTTTATCTGTTCTATAGATGCCTGGTGACAACAACAATCGTCTATACACTCTTTGTCTTCTTACGACGCCTCGATCTTCTTCCATAGAAAACCACTCTGATTTTTTTATATCTTCCAATGAATGAATGTCCATTATATCATGGGCAAAATTACGGATTACATATCGAGAATATCCTGTGTTTTCATATAAAGCTTCGGTATCCTTGTTCTTAATAAAGCCTTCTTCACTACCATCATCAAGTTCAATTATGTGGATAGATAGACAATATTTTAATACACGTACTAATTGTCTTCGTGTATTAAAGTGTGTCCAATCAATCACTCCTTCTTGAAATTGCATTTGAATATATTCTGTTAATGAAGATAATACAAATTGTTCTTCGCGTTCTTTTGATTCCAAAAACAACAATACAAAACAAAACATCTGATATTCTTGAACGGATTGAAATTCTTGGATTCCCATCCATTCTTCAACATATCCTGGTATTTTTTCTAATTTAATTAGATACGGCGTAAGAATAATCATATAGCCAAACTTTTCTTGTACAAATTTACGGATTTCTTTTACCGAATCTCTGACTCTGTTATATAGTTCTGGATCTTCCTTTCGTAGAATCCATTTACGTTTTAATAATTCTTGTAATGCATCCATGTCGGCTACCTCTTAAAACAAATACGATAACTAGGCATCACAAAGATTCCGTCTTCGCATTTAACTTCTATTGTTTTTAAATTAGAATCATCAATATAAAAATCGCGGCCATCATCTGTTTTTGCAGTCTTACTAACATCATTCAATCCTTCAGATAACCATGATAATAATATTTTTCTAGATTCACCATCTAATATATCTATTTTTTCAAAGTCAACCACTCCATCTTGAATATAATTCTTTAATTTTTCGTTTTGCGCTTGTTTATGTTTTAATATTTCTAATCGTTGTTGCTCTTTTTCTAAATTATAATCTTGAGCCGGTTGTCTCTTTGTCTTTACTGTAGCTACTCGAGTTCTAGGTTCTAATGCGTAATATGTTATTTCTTCTTCATATACACCACTATCAATAGAATCTGTATTCCGATTATGAATAGCTTGCATATGCAGTGGTTTATCCACACCAAAAAACAAGGCACTCATTTTATGGGCTTGGTTTAAATCTTGGCATTTACCAAATAAATCTGAAATATGTTTGTATTCTTCGGCTCGATTGGCACCTTGATTCTGTAATTCTCCAATTTGTTGGGCATAACGCGTGATTTTACGGATGATTTCATTCGTTATATCGGACATGCGATTTACTTCGCTAATTCCATTTTTTCCCACAAACCAACTGTATATGCTGTCCCATCTCGCCATAAAATTGTCATATATGTCTTGTTTTTGGATCTTATCATCCATTCTTGGAATAGACATTTCATAATTCACAGCTTTTTCAATCAAAATAACAATCGTTTCAAATGGTATATTTTGAATATAATCCTCTAAGATCATTGCGTGTTCTTGTAAGCCTTTGACAAAGTTTCTTAAATAAGAAATGATCTTTTCTTTAAATAATAAGAATGACTCTGTTTTCATCATTTCCTCTGCTTTTGCACTATTTAAAGTTCGAATATAATCTTGATAATTTTGGTTTAAACGAATAAAATTTGCATTTAAATCTTTCCACCACGTATGAATTTCTAACATACTTGCATCTTGTAAAGTTTCAATACACATAATTTGATATTGAATTCTTTCAAGTAAAGTTGGCTCAAGAGATGCTCCTTCAACTTGTAAATTTTCTAGCTTTAAAGTCATTCGTTCTATTTCAATCGTATACTCAGATAATTGATAACGATATTTTCTGTTTTTAAACTCCTCAATTGACGTTACCTTAGATGTATCTTGAATCGCAATCAAATTTTTCCACTCCGTTAATGAAGATAAATCTGATTGACATTGATCTAGCGTATAATTTGGAAAAAGTCCTGTTTGAATCATAGCTTCAAATACATCTTCTTTATATAGCCAATATTGAATTTTCTCATATTGCTCATAAAAATATCGAATAATAACGCGATATCGATCCACATTTTCAGCTCGTAAATAATTGACTTCCGTAATTGGTTTTGTTAGTTTTTCATTGATTTTCATATTTAAATTTTACTACACTTTTATACAAATAAAAACCGCATTTAAAAAGCGCGGTTTTCTCTGCGGCTATAAGCCTTTACTGCCAGCTCGCGTCTCAAGGCGCTGCTTTCACTTCGTTCAAGCTATCGCTTTTGACTCTCGCCAGCCCTCAAAGGGCTTCATTTTTTACTATTTCCTTTTCTTTGCTTTTTCTTGTTTATATGCCTGTTGCTCTGCTTCTGAGAATGGATTTGCGTACTCCTTTACACTCATTTTATCCATTGCGATATCATGCATTTCCTGCTCTCGAATATATTTTGCAACTGTTGCATCATTCAACCCTACTGTACTTACATAATATCCTTCACTCCAAAAATGTCTGTTTCCAAACTTATATTTCAGATTTGCATGTCTGTCAAACATCATTAATGCTGACTTCCCTTTCAGATATCCCATAAATGCTGATACAGATAATGATGGAGGGATTATAACCAGCATGTGTACATGGTCTCTCATCAAATGTCCTTCTATTATTTCTACATGCTTGTATCTACATAATTCTCTCAATATTTCACCTAAATCTTTTCGATATTGATTGTATATCACTTTTCGTCTATACTTTGGAGTGAAAATGATGTGATACTTACACATCCATTTTGTATGTGCTAAAGAGTTTGCTTTATTAGCCATTATAATCACCATTCTTTCTTATTTTGATAGCTTGAACACCTTCATTATAGAAAGAATGGTGATTATTTTGTATAACATTTTTTTGATACCACCCGCATAGCAGGTGGTTTTGTTGTTTCGTACTTCGTACTCAACCAGCTAAAGCCAAAAGCATAAAAACAAAAAGGAATTGAATGATTTCACACACTCAATTCCTATTGCTCTTTCATTTCATTAAATACTTGTAAAGCTAGACAGCCTAGTCCCGTATGAATTCCAACTGCACTTACTAAATTGATTACTTTTACTTTAGCGCCTTCAATTTGGTTTTCAATCTTTTGCGCATATTCTTTTGCAGCTTCTAACGCGTCTACGTGCGCAACAATAAATGTATAATTAGAATTTACATTTAATTCTTTTAAATGTTTAATAACACGATCTTGAGCACGTTTCATTGTACGAACTTTATCTAATACATCTACTTTTCCATTCGTACTTTTATCAATGTGTAAAACAGGTTTGATTTTCAATAAACCACCTAGTGCCGCAGCCATTGGTGTCAATCTTCCACCACGTTTCATATGATCTAAATCATCACACAACAACACAGTTTCACAACTATCCGCAATGTTTTGTAGTTTTTTAATAATTTCATCAATTGGAATGTTTGCTTCATACATCTTTTTAGCTGCTTCAATCATACATCCTTGTTCAACCGCTGTGCAATAACAATCAACGCCTACAAATTTCATTTCTAATTGATTCGCAATCATTTCCATAGAATCCAATGTTCCGGATAATCCTCGACAAATAGGAACCGCAAAAATTGTGTCATATCCTTCATTTTTTAATTCTTTAAAACAATCTTGAATTTTACCTAAACTAGGCAAGGATGTTCTCAACACTTTTTTTTCATGTAATTTTTGAATCACTTCAGAATATGTAATTTCTGTATATTCATCTTTTGATTCTTCATCACAAGTAATTTGTAATGGAAGACAATAAATTCCTTTTTCTTTCCAATAGTCTGGATGCTGGCCTGTTCCGGTATCCGTCACAAATGCAATCTTCATAACTAGGCCCCCTTTACTTTTTTCACAAATTGAACGCCTACAGCACCTAATCCTGTATGTACTGCAATAACGGCATACATTGGATCTATATGAATTTGAATGTCTTCGCCAAACACATCGTGTAGCTCATCAATCACCAATTGTGTACCTTCTTGATTTTCTCCGTTTAACACATAAAATTCATAATCTTGTGCATTCGCATCTTTTGAAATCACTTTAACAGCTTTTTTAATAGCTTTGGACATTGTACGTACTTTATCAAAAACATCGACTTTTCCTTCAGTATTTTTAGATACTTCCAAGATTGGTTTGATTTTCAACATTCCTGCAAGCTTAGCTGCCATTGGAGTTAATCGTCCCCCCTTAGCTAGATGATCTAAATCTTCTGGAATTAAAAAACCACGTGAATGATCTACACTGTCTTTTAAACGTGAAATGATTTCTTCTGGGTGTATTTCTTGTTCAACTAATTTTTGAGCTGATAACACCAAATATTTTTCCACACCTAAAGTAGTATATATATCTAATGTATGAATTTTAACCCCATGCCATTTACCAGATGCCTGTATTGCCTGATTTGTTCCTGATAATCCATTTGATAGAGTTATCAAAATAACATCCGTAATACCATTATTTTTATATGATTCTAATAAAGCCTCAATATCGCCTAATGGTGGCATGCTTGTTTGAGGCATAAAGCCTCTTTCTAAGAATGAATTTAATTCTTCTACTGTTAAATTCACCCCATCTAAATATGTTTTATCTTCTATTTGAACCTGTAAAGGTAAAAAATCAATTCCTAACGCTTGTGCTTCTTGTTTGGTTAATCCACAACCACTTTCTGTCAATACTCGAGCCTTCATTAAAACTCTCCTTTTTTCGAAATCATCCTAATCCTAACATGAAATATTAATTTTCTCAAATGTCTGATATAATTAGTTTGAGGTGATTTATATGAGCGCTTTCATTTCTTTTGAAAATGTAAAAAAGACTTATCATATGGGCGAAATCGACATACATGCCTTAGATAATGTGAGTTTTGAAATACAACAAGGCGAGTTTGTGATTATCGCAGGAGCCAGTGGTGCTGGTAAAAGTACTATCCTAAATCTACTGGGTGGAATGGATACTGTCAGTGAAGGAAGAATCATTGTAGATGGTCGTGAAATCAGTTCTTATAAAGAAAAGGATATGACACTTTATAGAAGATATGATGTTGGATTTGTTTTTCAGTTTTATAATCTAGTTCAAAATCTTACTCTTCGCGAAAATGTTGAACTTGCAACACAAATTTGTAAGAAACCACTTGATACAGATGAAACTATAGAACTTGTTGGACTAAAAGATAGAATGTTCAACTTCCCTAGCCAGCTTTCTGGCGGTGAGCAGCAGCGTGTTGCAATCGCAAGAGCATTAGCTAAAAACCCAAAGCTTTTACTTTGTGATGAACCCACAGGTGCTTTGGATTATCAAACAGGTAAACAAGTTCTTAAGGTCTTACAAGATACGTGTAGAACGCAAAATAAAACTGTCATAGTTATTACCCACAACTTAGCATTAACACCAATGGGAGATAAGGTCATTAAAGTTCGTAGTGGAAAAATTGAAAGTATTACATGTAATGAGCATCCTATGGATGTAAATGACATAGAGTATTAATATGCCTTCTTCTTATTTAAAAGATATTTTCCGTGAAATTAAAATCTCCCTCGGTCGTTTTCTATCTATCCTTTGTATTGTCGCAATTGGTGTGGCATTCTTTGCCGGAATTAAAGCGAGTGCACCGGATATGAAAAACAGTGCCGATATGTATTTTGATACATATAATGTTCAAGATATACAAATCTATTCAACTTTGGGACTTACCAAGAAAGATGTAAAGGCCATTCAAAAATTAAAAGGTGTCAAATCCGTACAGCCAAACTTTTCAATGGATACATTGTCTCAGATTGATTCAACACAAATGGTTATTAAAGTCATTTCTTATGAGATTGATCAAAAGATGAATAAGATCCGTGTAGTCGAAGGAAGAATGCCTGAAAGAGAAAATGAGTGTTTGATTGAGGCTAGCTCTGCTACAAATAAATTATATGGTACTTTCCATATTGGAGATACAATCAAATTACAGAGTGGTACAGATGAAGCTTTATCTAACTCCTTGAAAAACACAAAATATAAAATTGTAGGTACTTGTTATAATCCGAATTACTTATCTTATGAGAAAGGATCAAGTAATATTGGATCAGGAACGGTAAACTCTTTTATATATATACAAAATTCAAATGTTTTAAAGGATTATTATACAGAAGTTGATGTTTGTGTTAAGGGTGCAAAAGAATTAGATTGTTATAGCGATGCATATTTTGATGTTGTTGATCCTGTATTAAAAAGAATCAAAAAAATCGCAAACAAACAAATCGATGTACGTATTCAGTCTTATCAATCTGAATTAGATGGAAAAAAACAGGAAGCAAACGATGAATTGAATGATGCAGAAAATAAATTAAATGATGCTCAAGATAAGATTGATTCGGGGCTTGCAGAGATTCAAAGTAATGAAATTAAGCTTCAGAATTCTAAAAATCAAATTGATCAATGGTGGAATGAATATTATGCAAATTTACAATTATTAGATAATATTCCTACTTTACAAAATGCGATTGCTCAAATTGAAGAGAGTGAACAAAAACTTCCTGAGTTATTGTCTCAGAAAGAACAAGCTGAAAATGGTTTGAATCAAATTAATGCCGCAATGGATGACCTTAATATGCAACGTAAAATGATTCAAGATTCTATTCATTTGATAGACATCTCAATTGAAAAGGCTCAAAACACACCTACTACAGATGAATCATCTGAAGCTATAAAGAATAAAGTAATTGAAAACCTAAACAATGGAAAAGTATATCTGCAAGGAAAAATCGCTGAAATTGACAGTACAATAGCTAAAAAAGCTGAGTTAGAAGCGGCTATACCACAACTTCAGGATGCGATCGACCAAATCCAAGCAGGTGTCGCAAAAAAGGCTAAATTACAATCTCAGTTAAATCAGTTATTAAATGCAAAAAATCAATTAAACAGTGCCTATGTTAATTTAATAAATGGTGAATCTCAATATGAGGATGGAGTATCCAAAATTCAAGATGCCAAAAATGCAATAAATTCAAACATTGAAAAGCTAGCACTATCTAAAGCAGAGTTTAATGTTCGAAAACACGATGCCTTAAAAGAAATAAATGAGGCACAAGAAGAAATTGATAAGATGAGAGGTAAATGGATTGTTTTAGATCGTGACTCCCATTATTCTTATCGTGATTATGGAGCCTGTGCAGACCGTATGGATGGTATTGCCAAAGTATTCCCTGTATTCTTCTTCTTAGTGGCTGCTCTAGTTTGCATGACAACGATGACAAGAATGGTTGATGAACAAAGAAATGAAATGGGAACTTTAAAAGCTCTTGGTTATTCAAAAAGTCATATTGCACTTAAATATATAATCTATGCATTTAGTGCAAGTGTTTTAGGATCTATTTTAGGATGTTCTTTAGGAATGTATTTGTTCCCAACTGTCATCTTTAATGCTTGGAACACTTTATATAACATTGAAAAAATTCATTTTTTATTCCAGCCTGGTCTTATCTTATTAGCCAGTGGCTCTGTAACTGGTATTACTTTACTAGCCACACTATATTCTATTTATAGTGAATTAATTGAAATGCCTAGTCAGTTAATGCGTCCTAAAGCTGCAAAAGCTGGTAAGAAAATTATGCTTGAAAAAATTCCACTTATATGGAAACGTTTTTCTTTCTTACAGAAGGTAACCGCAAGAAATATTTTCCGTTATAAAAAACGATTCTTCATGACTATTATAGGAATTGCAGGATGTTCTGCCTTATTAGTGGCTGGCTTTGGTATCAATGATAGTATTTCAGATATTGTAAACCAACAATATAATGTCATCTATCACTATGATGCCACAATTTCAGCCAAATCAAGTGAAATGACATCTCAAATACATTCTTTAAAGGGGATTAAAGATGTATATGAGGAAGATCATCTTGCGGTAACTACGAAGATTGACAATAAAGACCTTTCTACTACGGTCCATATTATTTCAAATCATGATAAATTTAAAGATTTCTGTACTTTATTTAACGGTAACAAAGAATTTGATCTTGATGATTCTTCAGTATTAATATCTCAAAAAATGGCTACTAAATTGAACAAAAAGGCTGGAGACATGATTACATTAAAAGATACCAATAATAAAGTTATTAAAGCTAAAATCAAGGGTGTATTTACAAATTATGTTGGCCACCACATCTATGCAAGTGAATCGTTATACAAGAGTTGGAATACAAATGCAAAAACAACGCATATTTACTTAATTAAGTCTAAAAAAACAACTAAGAAGTTTGAACGAAATTTAGGTAATAAAATTATGAATATTGACGGTGTGCAAAGCGTAACTTTCTATTCATCTCTACAAAAAAACTTTAAAGACATGATTAGTAGTATTTCCTATATCGTTGTTGTACTTGTTATTTCAGCAGCATGTCTTGCATTTGTAGTTTTATACAATCTAAGCAATGTTAATATTTCCGAAAGAAAACGTGAGATTGCAACAATTAAAGTTCTTGGTTTTACAAGAAAAGAGGTAGATGCATATATCAATCGTGAAACCGTTCTATTAACTATTTTAGGTTCATTGATTGGTTTAGTAATTGGTGTAGCATTACATCACTTAATTATGAACTTAGCTGAAATGGATGATATTATGTTTGGTAGAACAATCAATTCAATATCTTATGTGATTAGTTTTGTGATGACAATTGTTTTCAATGCAATCATCAATTTGTGCATGCATAAAAAATTAAATAACATTCAAATGGTTGATTCATTAAAAGCTGTGGAATAACCCACAGCTTTTTTGTATTAAAAAGCCCTCAAAATGAGGGCAATGTTAACTAGATTTGAGCAATACGCATCATATTTGTGTTGCCTGATCCGATTGGATATCCAGCAACAACAATGATGTGATCTCCTGTTTTGAATCCAGCTTGTAATGCTAAGTTACGAGCTAAATCAATATCATTTTCTTTATTATTTTGAATATTTGAAACGACTGGAGTTACGCCATTAACTGGTAATAAACTACGTTGAGTCACTTCATCAAATGTAACAGCTAAAATTGGAGCACATGGACGGAATTTAGCTAGACGACGAGCTGTATTTCCACTTTGTGTAAATGCAATAATACATTTAATATCAATTGCCAATGCAGTATCAGCTACTGAAATACCAATTGCATCGTTTAAAGTACGTTTACTTGATTTAACATTAGCTTTCAAACGATCTTTATAAGGAATCATTGGTTCAATAGCATTTGCAATCTTAGTCATTGTTTGAACAGATTCAACTGGGTAATGACCTGCAGCTGATTCACCAGATAACATGATACAGTCTGTTCCATCCATAATAGCGTTAGCCACGTCACTTGCTTCTGCACGTGTTGGACGAGGATTTTCCTGCATAGATTCTAACATGTGTGTTGCAGTGATAGCTGGTTTACCAACTTCGTTTGCAGCAGCAATCATACGTTTTTGATAAATAGGTACTAATTCTAAACTTACGTCTACACCTAAATCTCCACGAGCAACCATTACTCCATCTGCAACCTCTAAGATTTCGCGGATGTTATCAAAACCTTCCTGGTTTTCAATTTTAGGGAAAATTTGAATCATATCTTTATTTTCATCAATCAAAATTTGACGAATTGCTAATACATCATCTTTACGACGAGTAAAACTTGCTGCAATATAGTCAACATCCATTTTACATCCGAAACGAATATCTGATTCATCTTTTTCAGAAATAAATGGCATACTTAACTTAATGCCTGGTAAATTACATCCTTTACGACTCTTTAAGAAGTGAGGGTTGTTTACAACACCATGAATACGATCAGGAGTTACTTCAGTAAAAGTGACTTTCATTTTTCCGTCATCCATTAAAATGTAATCACCAACTTTAACGTCGTTAAATACTTCCGGACAACGTAATGTAAATCTTTCGTGGTTTCCTAAAACTTCATCTTTTACTAAATCGATTTCGTCACCTTCAACAAAATTACATCCACCATTTTCGAAATCACCTAAACGAATTTCAGGACCTTTAGTATCTAATAAAATACCAATAGGTTTTCCTGTTTCTTTACTAACCTCACGAATACGTTTAACACGTTCCGCATGTTCTTCATAGTCTCCATGAGAGAAATTTAAACGTGCGATGTTCATTCCAGCTTCAACAAGTTTTGTTAAAACTTCTTTGCTCTCACTAGCTGGACCAATAGTACAAATAATTTTTGTTTTTTTGCTCATATGTATATCCTTCCTTCTAATATATCCTAAACCAAACGATCAAATAAATTCATTAGTGGTTTACGAGATTCTTGTGGCATGCTCAATGCTTCTTCAATTGGATAAGAAATAATCTTGTTATCACGAATTGAAATACATTGTCCACCAATGCCTTGCATCAATAAATCTACAGCTTTTTCCCCCATTTGTGATGCTAACAAACGGTCAAATGGACATGGAGATCCCCCACGTTGAATATGGCCTAAAACAGTTGCTCTTCCTGAAAAGCCCGTATTCAAACTAACCTTTTTTGCAAATTGATCTACATCAGTAATCTTTTCACTAATTACAACAATCGAGTGTTTTTTCTTTTTAATAATATCGATATCTCTTAAACGATCTAAGACATCTTGTTCATCAAATCCTGTATCACTTGTTACTACAATTTCGGCACCACAAGCAATACCTGACCATAACGCTAAGTCTCCACAACGGTTTCCCATAACTTCAACAATAGAACAACGGTGATGTGAATTAGAAGTGTCTCTTAGTTTATCAACACATTCAACTACAGTTTCTAAAGCTGTTTGAAAACCAATCGTATAATCTGTACAAGTAATATCGTTATCAATTGTACCAGGTAATCCGATACAGTTAATGCCCATTTCTGTTAAAGATAATGCTCCACGATATGAACCATCACCACCAATAACCACGACGGCTTCAATACCTCTCTTTTTTAATTGAGCGATTGCTTTTTTTCTGACTTCGATGTCCTTGAATTCTGGTAAACGAGCTGATCCTAATATAGTTCCACCTCTGTTTACGATATCTCCAACAGTTTCACGAGTTAATGGTTCAATATAACCTTCAACCATTCCTTTATAACCATTGTAAATACCAAATACTTCAAGACCACTATTTAATCCAACACGTGTTACCGCGCGTATTGCAGCATTCATTCCCGGTGAATCACCACCAGAAGTCAAAATACCAATTCTTTTAACCATAATATGTCCTCCATAGACTCATTATTAATCATCATAAATATACCACATAAATATTGTTAAAAAAAGAGTAAATTGACCTGAAAACGCTTTTAGGTAAAAAAGATTTATAACTTATTAAATGTTTGTGAAACATTTGACATTTTGTTAACAATTACTAAAAACATATAATGTTATTTTAAAATATATCTAAATATTTATGTACGAAAAAAGCCAAGTCTTTTATTTACTTAGACTTGGCTTTTGAATATAAAAGGCAAAAAAAAGGACCCGGCAGCTAGC
>OODU01000097.1_pt1 | contig 96312 bp, 86 predicted proteins | sample 1671171 | NCBI WGS metagenome assembly OODU01 (sample SAMN06348129, study PRJEB24527) | human gut metagenome | biome: human gut; feature: ankylosing spondylitis patient; material: feces | host: Homo sapiens | place: China | collected 2015-10
TTAATGTCAAGCACCGGTCCGGTGATCTGGACAACGGTGCCGATATTCTGCTCACTCATTGGCAAAACTCCCTTTGAGAAATCAGAAAGCGGCTCTCAGCAGGCCGCGCGGCCCTCTGCGCTCCGTTTCTGATTCAGTGATTAAGCTCCTACCTCACCCGAGCCGGCGACGATCTCCGTGATTTCCTGCGTGATTGCTGCCTGACGTGCACGGTTGTACTGGATCGACAGATCCTGTAACATTTTCTTTGCACTGTCTGTAGATGACTGCATGGCGGTCATTCTGGCATTATTCTCACTGGCATATGCCTCAACCAGGCATCCATAGATCACACCGGTCAGATAATTCGGAATCATGATATCCAGCACACCCTCTGCAGACGGAAACATCTCGATTTCCTCCTGATGGATCTCTGCGGGAATCTGAAGCGGCGAAAAGCTGGTCTTTTTTAAAGGAAGAAGCTGCATATTTACTGCTTCCATCACAACTGCATTCTGCATCTGTGTGTAAATAATATGCACCTCATCCACTTCTCTGTCCAGAAAGCTTCTTATAACTTCCTCACTGATCATTCTTGCCCTGTGCATGGTCGGCTTCTGTACGGTATAGCGGAAGCTTCCATCCATATCCACATTTTTCTTGCTGAAATACTGTCTGCCTACAACACCAAGCACATAAAGCTTGTGATGACCGGGAGTGTTTGCCATAAACTCTTCTGTCATTTTGGTGATGTTGTGATTATAAGCACCAGCCATTCCTTTATCACCGGTAACCACAATCGTTGCAATCTTTCGTTCCTCCGTAGGAACCAGATGACGGCTACTGAAAAACGGATGCTGCGTATCCGGAATATGTCGGAGAATACGTGCGATCGCACTCTGCATATTGTAGAAATAAGGCTCCGTATCAGACAATATCTTTTTGGCTTTTTTCATTTTGGAAGAGGAAATCATATACATGGCATTGGTAATTTTCATTGTGTCCTGGACACTGCTTATCCTGCTCTTTATTTCTCTTGCATTTGCCATAAATTCCTCCTGCCGGTTACTGTCTCTGACAAACTTGTCATTTCACAGTAATCGCATTCTTTACAAATAATTTATTTGGTAGCTGCACGATCCCTGAACTCATCTGCAACCTGAAGGATCTTTTCTCCCAGTTCATCACTGAGTACCTTGGTCTCTTCGATTTCTTTACCGATTTCCGGGTAAACATTATCGAAGTATGCCAGAAGATCTTTCTGATACTGTTTCACATTCTTTTTATCCACATGAACCATTTTTTTATGAGTTGCTGTCCACAATGTAATTACCTGTTCGTGGAGTGCAAGTGGATTACACAGCGGTTGTTTCAGAAGTTCCATCAGGCATCCGCCGTATGCCAGCTGTGCCTTTGTTGCTTCATCCAGATCGGAACTGAACTGTGTGAAGACTTCCATCTCACGGTACTGAGCAAGATCGATACGAACACTTCCGGATGCTTTTTTCATTGCCTTTGTCTGGGCTGCACCACCAACTCGTGATACAGAAAGTCCGACGTTTACGGCCGGTCTCATACCGGAGAAGAACAGGTCGCTCTCCAGGAAAATCTGACCATCTGTAATAGAAATTACGTTGGTCGGAATATATGCAGATACATCACCTGCCTGTGTCTCGATGATCGGAAGGGCTGTAAGGGAACCGCCTCCCTTTTCATCAGAAAGCTTTGCTGCACGCTCCAGTAAACGTGAGTGCAGGTAGAATACGTCACCAGGATAAGCCTCACGGCCCGGTGGACGGCGGATCAGAAGGGAAAGTGCACGGTATGCAACCGCATGCTTACTTAAGTCATCATAGATGATCAGTACGTGTTTTCCCTTGTTCATAAAGTACTCGCCCATTGCACAGCCTGAGTAAGGTGCAATGTACTGTAATGGGCTTGTCTCAGATGCAGTTGCAGCAACAACGATGGTATAATCCATAGCGCCGCCTGCCTGCAGTTCAGCTACCAGGCTGGCAACAGTAGAACGTTTCTGTCCGATAGCAACATAAATACAGATAACGTCTTTGCCCTTCTGGTTTAAAATGGTATCAGTAGCGATGGTGGTCTTACCAGTCTGACGGTCGCCGATGATCAGCTCTCGCTGTCCTCTACCGATTGGGATCATGGAGTCGATTGCCTTGATACCAGTCTGTAATGGTTCTTTAACCGGCTGTCTGTCGCAGATGCCGGGTGCCGGTGATTCTACCGGTCTGTATTCGGTTGTCTCAATAGGGCCTGCGCCATCGATTGGCTGGCCGATCGCATTTACAACACGTCCGATCATTGCCTCGCCTACAGGTACGCTTACTACTTTTCCTGTACGCTTAACAGTCTGTCCTTCACTGATCCCCTGATCAGAACCGAACAGAACGACGGAAACGCTGTTTTCTTCCAGGTTCTGAGCCATTCCGAAGGTGCCATCTTCAAACTCCAGCAGCTCTCCTGACATACAGTTGGTCAGGCCGCTTACTCTGGCAATACCATCACCTACGATCAGAACGGTTCCTGTTTCGCTCTGCTCAATAGCATTCTGGTAATATTTGATCTGGCTTCGGATGACTTTGGATATCTCTTCCGGTTTTAATTGCATTCCATTCACATCCTTTATACGATGATTTCCGTAACTTTTTTCTTCAGACTTGACAGACGCTCCTGTACGGTGCCGTCAAGCTGCTTTCCTTCTAACTCCACACGGATACCGCCAAGTACGGTGCTGTCCGTTTTCTGTGTAAGAAGGACGGTCTTGCCGCTGATTTTTTCCAGTCTTTCTTTTAATGCCTGTGCCTGTGCTTCTGTAAGGGCTACTGCTGTAGTGACCACTGCTTCCGCAATGTTGTGGTCCTCGTTGTAGCGCGCCTTAAACTGTCTGCAGCTGTCACGGTATTCCCGCAGCATGCCGCTTTCGCATAACAGCTTTAAGAAGTTTAACAGATACAGGGAAAGCTGTCCTTCAAAAGCCTTGTCCAACAGCCCGACACGTTCTGTTTTCGGGATGGACGGCTCAGAAAGCAGGGTCAGGTAATCCGGGTTCTCCTTAAAGAGAACTGCCACCTGTTCCATCTGCGGAAGGATCTCTTCCGTCAGCTTTTCCTCTGCGGCAAGGTCATAGAGACTGTCCCCGTAGATCTTTGCGGTCTTGGTCATGATGCCTCACCTACATTCTCAATAAACTCGTCGATCAGCTTCTTATGGTCTTCTTCTGAGATCTCGCGTTCAATTACCTTGCCAGCAATATCCATGGCAATGCCACCGATCTCATTTTTAATGTCATTGACTGCTTTCTTCTTCTCCTGGGCAATATCAGCCTCAGCTTTTGCCTTAATTCCGGCTGCCTGTGTCTGAGCTTCCTGGATCATGGCTTCACTGCGTGCTGCAGCGTCCTTCTGGGCATTCTGGAGAATGGAATTTGCAGTTTCTTTTGCTTTTGCCATTTCAGCCTCATAATCAGCCTTCATGGCATCCGCTTCTTCCTTTGCCTTTTTCGCATCCTGGATCTGAGAATCAGCCAATGCTCTTCTCTTCTCGATGATCGCGCATACAGGCTTGAACAAGAACTTCTTGATCAGCCAGCACTGAATGAACAGGTTGCAGATCTGGGCAATGAAAGTCCACGGTATGATCGTTACTAAATCCTGTGTTTCCCGCATCTTTCTACCCTCCTGTCTGTGGAAACCGCCTTCTGTTTTTCAGAAGTCTTCACATATTATATGCAGACTTTGAAACAGTAAGTGTTTCTGTAAAAATTAGGACAGGTAGTTCATGAAAGTACCAGGTGCTACGAAGATCAGCAGCAGACCGGTAACGAAACCGTAAATACCAGTAGTCTCTGCGATCGCACAACCAAGTAACATTGTACTGGTTACATCGCCCTTGCACTCTGGCTGGCGTCCGATTGCTTCCAGTGCCTTTGCAACTGCGTTACCTTCACCAATACCAGGTCCGATACCTGCGATCAGAGCAGCACCAGCGCCGATAGCACAACCTGCTAAAGCAATACCTTTTGCTAATAACTGAAAATCTGTCATAATAAATTTCCTCCTAGAATAATGTGAATAATATCTTTGATAAGATTTTCCTACTGCGTGTTTTTTTAACCTTCTGCCGCATTTGCAATATACATGATCGTCAGCATACTGAAAATGAATGCCTGCATGAAACCGGAGAACCAGTCAAAGTAGACAGACAGAATAGCCGGAACACCCACATCAAGGAATGGGATGCTTCCTAAGACCTGTCCAAGCGCACCTGGCAGCCAGCCAAGAAGCGCTGATGTTGCTACCGCCAAAGCTGCATAGATCAGCCCGTTGATAACAACGCCAGAAAGAATATTTCCAAAGTGACGGCACGCCATACTTACCGGTGTTGCCAGCTCAGACAGAACATTGAAAGGTGTCATGACTGGGATCGGGGTGGTAAATCCCTTTAAGTATCCCAGGATGCCGCCTGCCTTGATCTTATTGGAAGTGATCATAATGAACACTACCACTGCCCAGGCTGCTTCTGTGGAAAGATCAGCCGTCGGGCTTCTAAGACCGGTAAGGCTGATAAGATTGGAAACTACACTGGTCGTAAACAAAGCTGCCACAAATGGGATCAGATTATCAAACTTTGTTCCGCCGGTATTATTTCTTACGAACTTCTGTGCCTGTTCTACCAGCATCTCGGCCACTGCCTGCCGTTTGGATATATTCTCTACCTTCAGGTCCCTGGTGAGCCAGATACACAGTCCCGTAATAAGTATCATTACGATCCAGCTGACTACCAGTGTTTCGGATATCAGGAAATCGCCAAGGATGGGTATCCCTGTAGGAATCCTGAAATAAACCGCAGCACCTGAAATATTAAAATTCATATCCGCATTTTCATCTCCTTTCTTATAAATTTGGCTTTGCTTTTATTATTCCCAGAATGTTAATAAGCTTAATGCTCAGACTGGGGAAAAACAGCGGTATAATGCCCGCCGCAGCATTAACAAATGGTAATACCATTGCCAGAACGATCCATAACAACTGGGCCATGGAACGATATCTGTAACTTATTTTCATACTTTTGTAGGCCTGTTCATCACTCTGTTCCCCGGATGCGATCTTCTGCACCGTAAGTCCCATAATAAAAAAGTTTCCTACAGAAACAGCTGCACCAATGACACCGCCAAGAACTACCTTGTAATCAAATGGTACTGCATCTGGAAAAAGTTTATGGCAGACTGCAAAAGCAACGATCATAAGGATCGTACCTGCACCACTCCAGCATGCGATATGTCCTGTTTCCTTCTTTACTGCCGGTTGGATCTTCATATTTCTACCTCCCTGCTGCACACATATGTGTCTTCAGATCATACATGCCTGTTAAAGGCTTTCTCATGTTCTCTGTTTTTTTTCTTCTTCTGTGTTTTCATAATGGCAAGATATAATTTATATGCCGTCATAAAGGAACCCCCAAGTCCCATGATAAAACCAGGGATGTAGATCCACCCGCCTATCATAAAACGGCTGTTAAGCCAGCTGCATAAAAAAAGACACAGCAGCAGCGGAGCCGCTAAGGAGATCCCCATCTGGCTGAGTAGTGAAAGATTTTTCAAAATATACTGCCAGTCTTTCATGGACCATCTTCCTTTCCTTGTCAATAGTATATCAAACACCTGGGTGTTTTTTGTTGTTTTTTTATAAATACAATCGTGAAATACCGAAATTATCCCCTTGAATTTTGTACAACTTGAATAGATTATACTCGATATTCTATAAATAAGCAATGGCATTTTTTGCATTGTTTGCAATTTTTTTTAGACATTCTAACTTTTTTTGTTTGTTTTGTCTTAACAATTCTCTAACGGACGTTACGTTTTTCACAAACTCTTCGTTTTCTTTTTGACAATTTTTCCCAATATCCGCTCTATCCCCGATTTCCAGGCCTTTCTCCTTGCCCGCAGATTATAATTATGTTACAATTCTCCATACTATATTTTAACTAGGAGGGTTTTTATTTATGGAAATCATCAAATTAATTGGTGTACTTATAGTCGTGATCGGCTTTATCCTTAAATTAGATACTCTGGCTGTAGTCGTTGTGGCAGGTCTTGCCACCGGACTGGTTGCAGGCATGAGTCCTATGGATATCCTGAACACACTGGGCACCGCATTTATCACCAACCGTACTGCCACCCTTTTCATCCTTACACTGCCGGTGATCGGACTGTGTGAGCGAAATGGCTTAAAAGATAAGGCAGTGGACTTTATCCGTTCTTTAAAGAACATGACCACAGGAAAGCTGATCGCCATCTGGCAGGTGATCCGTACCTTTGCCTCTGCTTTCTCCCTGCGTATCGGCGGCCATCCTCAGTTTATCCGCCCGCTGATCAATCCTATGGCCCAGGCGGCAGCAGTTGTACAGTATAAGGAACTGGATGAGAAATCCGAAGACCAGATCAAGGGAATGTGCGCCGGAAGCGAAAACTATGGCAACTTCTTTGCACAGAACTGTTTCATGGGATCTTCCGGAACACTTCTGATCGTATCCACCTTAAGCGAACAGGGCTATCCTGTAGACGCACTCCAGATCGCAGGCCAGTCTGTTCCGATCGCCGTGATTTCTGCTGTAGTAGGCGTGATCTACGCCCTGATCTTTGACCAGATCTTAAAACGCCGTCTGGCATCCAAAGCTGCAAAGGAGGATAAATAATATGACCTGGAACATAAGCACCATTGTTGCGGAAGTTTTCTACTGCATCATCGGACTTATCTTTATCGCAACGGGTATGAAGGCTTTAAAAGATGAAAGCTGTGCTCACAGAACTACAACTGCTCTTTTCTGGTTCATCCTTGCATTTACCTTTATTGCAGGACCTTATCTTCCAAAATGGATCACAGGTCTGTGCGTTGTATTTTTAGCCATCCTTACTGCATTTAAACGTGTAGCCCCAAGCAAAAGCGATATGCCAAAAGAGGCAGAAACCCGTGCTGCTGCTGACAGACTGGGCTACAGCGTATTTATCCCACCGCTGGTACTGGCTGTCAGCGCTGTTTTAGTTGCTACTTTCTTAAAGGTACTTGGTGCCAATAATGCTATCGGTATCTCCGGCTCCATCGCCCTGGTCACTGCTTTTATCTTTTTCAGGCCAAAGGCTGTTTATGCGGTAAAAGACTGTACCCGTCTTACTGACAATGTAGGTGTTACCGGTATCCTTCCTCAGGTTTTAGCAGCACTTGGCTCTGTATTTACAGCTGCCGGTGTTGGCGATGTGATCGCAGGGGGCGTAAGTGCCATTATCCCGGCCGGAAATCTGTTTGCAGCTACTGCCGTTTACTGTATCGCAATGGCTTTATTTACCATGATCATGGGTAATGGTTTTGCCGCTTTCTCTGTTATCACTGTAGGTATCGGTATCCCATTCCTCATCGCACAGGGCGCTGACCCGGTGGTTGTAGGGGCTCTCGGCCTGACTGCTGGCTACTGCGGTACTTTAATGACTCCTATGGCAGCTAACTTTAACATTCTGCCTGCAGCTCTTCTTGAAACAAAGAACAAATACATTGTTATCTTAAGCCAGCTGCCGGTTGCACTGGTAATGCTCGCTGTTCACATTGTATTAATGTATACTCTGGCATTTCGTTAAAATATTGTTCTTTTTTGTATACAATGCATAAACTATATCTAATATTTAACGAAGTTTACCGGGTAAATCTCAAAATATTTTGGGATATTTTGGGAAATAATTTTCAACAATTTTTCAGAAAGGATGATATACTATGAAACTTCTTCTCACTGCATTTGATCCATTTGGCGGAGAGCCTGTCAACCCTGCTTTAGAGGCTGTAAAACTGGTTTCCGATACCGTTGGATCTGTCCAGGTAGTAAAACTGGAAGTACCTACTGTTTTCGGCAAATCCATTGATAAAGTAGCAAAAGCTATTGAGGCAGAAAGACCGGACGCTGTTCTCTGTATAGGACAGGCCGGAGGCCGCTTTGACCTGACACCGGAGCGTGTTGCCATCAACTTAGATGACGCCCGCATCAAAGACAACGAAGGCAATCAGCCTATTGATGTGACGATCTTTGAAGACGGTGCTCCTGCTTATTTTGCTACTCTTCCAATTAAGGCTATGGTACAGAATATGCGAAATGCCGGACTTCCTGCCAGCGTTTCCAACACTGCAGGAACCTTTGTATGCAACCACCTGATGTATGGTGTTCTCTACACTCTGGCTAAGAACTATCCGGGAGTCCGTGGCGGCTTCATGCACGTTCCATTTATCCCAAGCCAGGTCGTAAACCGCCCGGCTGCACCATCCATGAATTTACAGGATATTGCAAGAGGTATTGAGGCTGCCATCGCTGCTATTGGTGAAAATGAGAGCGATATTGTAGCTGCTGAGGGTGCTACACACTAAGCAAAGCAACAAAAAGCTCCCCGCCCAAAATCATTGGGTTGGGAGCTTTTTACTATTCTTCTACTGTTCATGCATTCATATGACCATATGCAGCCGACATGCCTGCTTGTCCGCTTCTGTTATTTATCCAGGCCAACATCCATACTACCGGAACGGAAGCCTTCCAGATCCATGGTAATATAAACAAAACCAAGATTCTTTAATGTCTTTACAATCTCATCTCCATGCTCTAACAGTTTTCCAAATGAAGTCTTATCTGCTTCAATACGCACTACATTTCCATGAAGACGCAGGCGCACATTTCCGCCTAACAGCTCTCTTAAATAACATTCGCCTACTTCGATCTGCTTCATTACATCATAGTCGATGGGAGTGTTATACGGCAGTCTGGTTGCCATACATGGGGTTGAAGGGCGGGATGCTACGGAAATGCCCCACTCTTTTGCCATGGCCTTTACCTCTGCCTTGGTAATGTGCAGTTCTGCCAATGGACTGACGATTCCCAGCTCTTTTAATGCCTGGATGCCCGGGCGGTATACATGGTGGTCATCTTCATTGGTTCCATCCATAACAGTCTCTGCACCAAGGCTTTTTGCCATTTCCTTTAAATTTACAAACAGATGCTTTTTGCACAGATAACACCGGTTCACCGGGTTCATTCGGATGGCTTCCTGTTCCAGTTCATTTACATGGATCACTTTGTGGACACCGCCCAGTTCTGCTGCCACGCGGTTTGCAATCTCCAGATCACAGGATGGATGCAGTCGGCTGTCAAAGGTAACTGCATAAACCTTGCTGCCATCCTTCGTAGCTGCCTTTACTGCTGCCTTTAAGATCAGGCTGCTGTCCACACCGCCGGAAAAAGCCACGCAAAGGTCTTTGCCGCCAGCTGTGTACTTTCCCATCAGTGCTTCTAACTGTTCCAGTCTTTCTTTTACTGAATAATTCTGTCCTTCCATCGTTCCGGTCTCCTTTACTGTATGTCTTGTAATGAATGTTTGTCTTCCCCGGTTATCTGTTTTTGCTGCGCCCCTGTTTGTATCTCCTGTTAGCAGTTTTCATTTGCATGTAGCGTTTTCATCTGATACTGTTGGTTGATAACTTTATAACTGCTCTTTCGCCGCTTTTGCTGCTGCCTGGTAAACCGTGTTAAAATCAGCCTTTTCCTGTTTATCACATAATGCAGAAACACTGTCATATTCCGGATAGCAGTAATTCTTTCCCTTATAGCTGCAAACCTTTACATCCGCTGTTCCATAGGCTGTTTCCACCTGGATCTTTCTGCGGTCTAAGGCAGTGCGCTCTGCCGGGAAACGACGAATGCCAATGGATGTGGTATGGGTAAAGATAATGTCTTCCATAACCTCACGGTTGCTTTCACGGCATAATACAGAAAGCATATAAGCCGGGCGGTTCTTCTTCATATAGATTGGTGTATACCATACGTCATTTGCTCCGGCCTTTAACAGCAGGTTCATGGTATATCCCAGTGCTTCTCCTATGCAGTCATCTAAATTGGTCTCTAACAGCTCTAAGCCGTCTGTTTTTTCTTCTTCCTCTTCCTCAATGAGCATGGCACGAAGGATGTTTGCATGGTCAAAATCCTTATTTCCGGCACCAATACCGATCTTTACGATGCGATAGTTCTTTGGCATGGAAGCACCGGTGCTCAGTGCTGCTGCGATCGCCGCGCCGGTAGGTGTGACCATTTCTCCCGGTGTTTCTGTAAAGCGCAGCTTCAGGCCATATGCCTGTGCAATATTCGCTGTAGCCGGTACAGGAACTGGCAAGGTGCCATGCTGGCATCTTACATAGCCCTGACCTTCTGCAAGTGGGGAAACAATGACTTTCTCAATGCCTAAGTTATCCAGGCAGACTGCAGTACTGATAATATCAACGATAGAGTCGATGGCGCCTACTTCATGGAAATGTACCTGATCAATTGGAAGGCCATGTGCCTTTGACTCAGCCTCTGCCACAATTTCAAAAATACGTCTTGCCAGCTGTTTTACTTTATCGGAAGACTGCAGGCGGTCAATAATGGTGTAAATGTCGTAGAGGTTGCGGTGGGTGTGTGGGTGCATGTGATCGTGGGTATGGCCGTGGTCATGAGTATGCTCGTGATCGTGGTCATGATCTCCATGATCGTGAGTATGCTCGTGATCATGGTCATGGCCATGCTCATGTACATGCTCTTCATATTCCAGATGCACATCAAAATCATATGCCTTGATGCCGCATTTCTCCGTCGTTCCAAAATGCAGATGATAGCCGTCTACTCCCAGACTTGCCAGTGCATCTTCCAGTACCTTTCTGTCTGCTCCCAGATCAAGAAGCGCTCCTACGGTCATATCACCGCTTATTCCTGAATTACACTCCAGATATAATGTTTTTTTCATTATTTCTTCACCGCCATTCTGTTTATTTGTGTTGCAATATATCCGGCTCCATAGCCGTTATCAATATTTACTACCGAAATTCCATTTGCGCAGGAATTGATCATGGTCAGAAGAGCCGACAGACCATGGAAACTGGCTCCATATCCTACAGATGTAGGTACTGCGATCACCGGTGCGTCTGCCAGACCTGCGATCACCGTTCCAAGAGCCCCTTCCATTCCTGCTACCGCAATAATGCAGTTTGCCTTGCAGATACGCTCTCTCTGGCTTAACAGCCTGTGGATCCCAGCAACTCCCACATCATAGATGCGGTCTACCTTTGTGCCGAAATACTCCGCTGTCTGGGCTGCCTCCTCTGCCACCGGGATATCTGCTGTGCCGCCGGTACATACTGCCACACAGCCTACAAGCTCCTTATCCGGCTTTTCCACCTTTACAATGCGGGAAATAGGATCATAGACTGCTGCCGGTACCAGAGAACGGATCAGCTCATACTGGGCCTGACTGGCTCTGGTTCCAAGAACTTCCCCGTCTCTTTCATAAAATTTCAGGAATATCTCTTTTAAGTACGGATCCGGTTTTCCCTGGCAGAAAATAGTTTCGCCAAAACCGGAACGCAGTTTCCTGTGATGGTCCAGCTTTGCATAGCCCAGATCCTCATAAGGCAGATCTTTAAGCTTCGCCTCTGCCTCTGCAATATCCAGCTGGCCCGCTTTTACCTGTTCCAGCATCTTATGCACATCCATGCTTCATGCTCCTCCTTTTATCCACAATTATTCTATTAGAAATCCACCGGCACCGGCAAAACACTCTGTCGATATCCGGATCTGTATACTTTTTAATATCTGCCGACAGCAGGATTTTAATATAGGTCCTGCAACTACTCTACAACTGGATCCGTCCTGTACAGATTCGCTGAAGCAGCGGCTCTGAATGGCTTACCACTAAAAGTCCGATCTCCCGGCTCCGTACTTCCTCCAGCAGAAAATTCCATATCTGGCTCTGTGTGATCAGATCCAGCATGGCTGTGATCTCATCTGCCAGCAAAAAACTGGTTTTTTCACCTAATGCCCTTGCAATACAGAACCTTTGAAGTTCTCCTCCGGAAAGTTCCCCAGGATACCGCTCCATCCATTCCTTCTCGATCCCAAGACCATGGATCAAGCGTTCATCTAATACGCCGCCTTCTTCCAGAACTGTTTTCATCTTTCGTCTGGGATTGACTGCCTCCTGTGGATGCTGCCAGATCAGCTGTACCGGACAGTAACCTTTATATTCCGAAAGTGGCTTTCCGTCCAGTAAAACCTGGCCTTCATCTGGCTGTTCATAACCGGCCAGTATTTTACAGAACGTAGTCTTGCCAAAACCACTGGGTGCCGCAAGCCCCAACCGGTCACTGCTGTCAAGGCCTACAGATACATGGTTTAATATCTGTCTGTTTCCTTTATGATAGCGGAAAGACAGGTCTTTTGCTTCTAATCTCATAAGCTGACGCCTTCCTTTCCCCATGCATTGTATTCACCGGACCTTTGTCCCGACGCCATCTGCTCTGACGTTATTTGCTCTGACGTCATTTGTCCCTTTAATCCCGCTGGTCCCGATAATATTCCAGGTAAGATCTCATTTTCATCTCCCGGACAGATACAGCGCACCAGTCCCCCCTGATAGGGCACATAGGAAACTTCTTTGCTGCATTCGGTCTTATATTTGGGGCATCTGGGGCCATAAGGACAACCCTCAGGAAGATCTCTTACATAAGGCTGGATCCCCGGTTCCGGGGCAAATCCATGCTCCGGCATTGCCCGAAACAGCGCCCTGGTGTACGGATGGCGCAAAGCCGCCTCCCGGTTAAAATCCACGGTATCCGCTTCTTCCACAGCCGTTCCCGCATAGAAAACAACGATCTTATCTGCTGTTTTTAACGCCAGCTCCAGATCATGGGTGATCAGAAGCACTCCTGCCCCCTGATCTGCGATCTCACGGAAATGGGACAGCACTCGCAGGGCCGCTTCCATGTGAAGCCCAGGCGTAGGTTCATCTGCGATCACCAGCTGGGGCTGTTCCACCACCGCTGTTCCGATCAGCACCCGCCTTGCCATTCCGCCGGAAAGTTCAAAAGGATACATATGATCCACTTCTTTATCAAGGCCATACCGTGCCAGTGCCTTCCGGCTTTTTTCCAAACTGATCCGTTCTTTCCCGCCTGCTACCTGTTCTCCCACTTTCATCAATGGGTCCAGATAAGAAACACTCTGGGGAACCAGGACGATCTCATGGCCCCTCAGCTTTTTGATCCGCTTTGAGGTCAATTGCTCGCCTTTATAATAAATATCTCCCCCACATTTTCCATTATAAGGCAGAACCCCCATGACTGCATGGGCTAAAAGGCTTTTTCCGGAGCCGCTGGAACCAACCACAGCTACCATTTCTCCCCGTGAAACACTGAGACTCAGATCACGGATCACAGGCAGTGTTTTTCTTGAAAACCAGCCGTCATATTGGGTAAATGTAACGGATAAATGTTTGATGCGAAGAAGTTCTTCTCTTTCAAACTTTTTCTGTTTTCCTGTTTTTTCAGATTTTTCTGTTTTCTTATACATCTTTATGTTTTCCATCTGCATCTGCGCCTCCTTTCCACCTTTTTCCCGCACTTTCCTGCGTTCTCTTTTTATGCTTTTCCTGCGTTTTTCTTCATGATCATCTTTTAACAGCATCTATCTTTTGCTTTTTATACTCATTTTCCCTACTCATGTGCCCTGGACGGATCCAAAAGACTGTTTAACGTATCACCGATCACATGAAATAACATGACTACCAGCACCAATAGTATTCCCGGGAACAGCGCCAGCCACCATTTTCCCATAGTCAGATATTTCATGCTTTCGGAAAGGATCACACCGATAGCCGGCTGCTCCGGTGATAGTCCAAAACCTAAAAATGTAATGCTTGCTTCGTGGAGTATAGCATGTGGAAACATAAGTACCATTCCCACTAATACCTGTGGCAATAGATGGGGCATCATATGCTTGACACCTATCTGCCATGGACTCATACCCATTTTTTCAGCGATCTTTATAAAATGGCTTTCCTTTAATTGGAGCACTTCCCCTCGGATCAATCGTGCTAAAGAAGTCCAGTGGGTCAGGATAATGCCTGTTGCCACACCTTTTAAACCTTTTCCCAATGCAAAAGAGATCAGGATAAGAAGCAGAATATGGGGTATTCCCATGACCAGGTCAATAAAACCACTGATCAGGCTGTCTGCCCATTTTCCGCCTGCCGCACAGGCAAGTCCCATTCCCACTGCGATCAGGGAGCTGAAGGCAGATGTAATCAGGCCAATGCGTATACTTAAGGACAAACCTGTAAGGGTACGCACAAACATATCCCGGCCCATCCAGTCTGTTCCAAAAGGATATTGTATACAGGGTGCTATATTTTTCCTGGTAAAATCCGTAGTCAGTGCCTGTTCCTTCAGACAGACGCCTGCAACCAGCACTGCCCCGATCACTAATACCGCCAGTGCCATAAGCGCCGTCATAAGCACACGCCTGCTGCTTATCCCCTCTGTCCGTTTCAAATACTTCTCCAAACTATCATTACCTTTCATCCCCCATTTTCAAGGTTTTGCGATTTTATTTTGCGTCTCTTCTCATTCTGGGGTCTATGATCTCATATAAAATATCAGCAATAAAATTGCCTGCAAACACCATCGCTGCACTGATCATGGTAATTCCCATAAGCAGCGGAATATCACTGCCAAGACCTGCGCTTACTGCCGCCTGTCCCAGTCCCGGATAGGAAAATACCTGTTCCACCAGAACGGAGCCGCCGAAGATCTCGCTGATCGAAGCAAACTGCAGGGTCAGGGCCGGAAGGATCATGTTGCGGAGCCCATGTCTTAAAACAATGGAACTCATGCTTTCCCCTCTGGTTCTTGCAAAAAGCACATAATCACTTTCCATAACCTGGATCATTTTCTCCCTGGTATGGAGGGTGATATTGGAAATGCCTGTAAGACTTAAAGCCGCTGCCGGCAATATACCATGACGGATGCGGTCTGCTATAGAAACGGTGGCTGCATCTGCGCCTATGGGAACGCTTAAACCTACGGGAAGGACTTTTAACCACACTGCAAACACCATAAGAAGCACCAGAGCCACCCAGAAGGCCGGTGTACTGGCTGTAACCAGTGCATAGGCGGAGATCACACGGTCTGTGAGACTTCCCTTTCTTGCCCCCGCTGTCATCCCAAGGATCACACCGGTAACTCCGGATAAGATCCACGCAGCCGCCATCAGCCATACAGAACTGGCGAAACGGACCTGGATCACTTTTGCCACAGGCTGATGATATAAAAGGGAAATTCCCATATTTCCCCGGATAAAGTCCCCAGCCCACGCAAGATAGCGTTTTAACGGCGGGATTCCTTCGCCCCAGTAAAGGCGGAGACGCTCGATTTGCTCCGGGCTCATGGAACCCATAGCCGCCTGACCTACGTTAGTCTGCAGCGGGTCCAGAGGTGCCATGGAAACCAAGGCAAAAGCCGCAATACTGACGAAGAAGAGAAGGATCAGCATCCGTATGAAATTTTTACTGATAAATATAGCCTGCTTTTTCAAACTTATCTGCTCCTAACTATTTTCCGTAAACATCCGGCTTTTTTCCACAATAACTGTTTTCCACAATATCTCTACTCCCAGGTCCACTGATCCACATTATTTACAATTGACCAGCCATGTCCATGTGGATGAAGCTTCTGATCAGCTACATGGAGACCCTTTCTGGACCAGTAGAGATGATCAATGTTTACCAGCCAGATCCATGGGATATCTCCCTCCTGGGTCACACCGTTTTCTCCATCCCACTGTGCTTTTTTCCAAAGATCATAGGACTCTTCCAGAGACGGGCTTGCAAGGGCCTGATCCATATATTCGTCCACTTTTTCGTTGGAATATGGGGAATACTCTGCAAAGGAACTGTTCTGGGCTGTATGGTAAATATTGTAAAATTCCATTGGGGTGTGGGCGCCCCAGCCCCACATAAGAGGAGTGGACTGGGCTCTGTCATAGGCTGTATCCCAGCCTACACCTTCAATGGATACCTGGATACCAAGTTCTTTCAACTGGTTGGCTGTATCCGCTGCCAGCGCCTGACGGACAGAGTCGCTTGCAGGATACATTAATGTAAATCCGGCCTGAACGCCGTCTTTTTCGCGGATGCCATCTTTTCCTTCTGTCCATCCAGCTTCTTCTAACAATGTTTTTGCAGCTTCCGGGTCATAGGAAGTTTCAGAAGCCTCATTGTACCATGGCATTTTATCACAGACACTGTAAGCAGGGCTGCCGTATCCATTTAACACATGTTGGATCATTTCTTCCCTGTCGATGCCTAAGTTAATGGCTCTGCGCACCCTTACGTCACTGGTAAAATCATTTCCTGCTGCCACACCATCTGCGGTCACTGCGCCGGAAGGAACAGCCGGAAGGTTAAATCCACGGTTATCTACTGTTTTAAACGCCAGCAGATCATAGCCATCCACCGTCAGGTCAGAATAGGAAGCCGCTGTGTATGCAAGATCTGCCTGTCCAGCCTGAACTGCTGCAAAAGCCGCATCTTCTTCCATAAATAAAACGGTCACATGCTTCATTTTCGGCGCTTCCCCATAATAATCCGGATTTGCCTCAAAGATCACCTGCTGTCCCTTATCCCACTGTTTCATAATATAACGGCCGGAACCAATAGGGTTCTGTCCATAATCAGGGCCATAGGCATGTTCCGGAAGGATACCTGTGATCGCCATGGTGTATGGCCAGATAGAATAAGGCCGTTTCATATGGAATACTACGGTAGTATCATCTGTGGCCTCTGCCTCGTCCAGCATGGTAAAATCATTTACTGTACTGTTATCACGAAGCGTATTATAGGTAAACGCCACATCCTCTGCTGTCAGCGCTTCCCCGTCTGTAAACTTCACATCCGACCGGATGGTCACTGTCCAGGTCATGCCATCCTCAGAGGTCTCCATATCTGTAGCCAGGTCATATCCAATGGTCAGATCTTTATTTGTCACAGTCAATGTACTCTGGATCAGCGGTTCATGAACATGTTCCCCTGCGCCCCAGCCATAAACCGGGTCAAAACCTGCCTCTGGTTCTGAGGATGGACCCATGACTACGATAACAGAGTCTTTTTCTGCATCCTCCGTCTGCGCCTGTGCCAGCTGGTCCGTCTGCCCATTTGCGTTCTCTGTCTGCTGACCAGAAGCACTGTTGCCTCTTCCGCAGCCTGCAAGGCCTGCTGCCACCAGGATTGCCATCATTGCCAATAAAAAACTTTTACGGCTCTTTTTCATATTTTTCGTTCTCCTCTAAAATATCTGAATTTGATCAATACTTCATTCGGTACCTTCTCAATAAACAAAACAAGAAGGTATGAACTGCCCCTTCCTATGGCATTCACACCTTCCTGGTATGGTTATCTTTCAAAATTCTGTTTTTATAAATCCTGTTTTTTATCTTATGATCTTTCTTGTTACACTCCCGTTCATCAGGAGAACCACCGGCTTCTGTCGGAAACTGTATAGAATTGTAACACCTAAGCAGTTGTTCGTCAACCGATTGCAGCCTTTTTAAGTGTTACTTATTGAAACACTCCTGCTGTCCATGTATTGCATGTACAATAATAAACCGTTTACAATGTCCCCGCCTGAAATCTTACATACGTCCTGTCATCAAAACTTTTATTACCTGGTTTCAGTCCCTTGGTAGACTCATATAATCTGCAGCACTGGGGATCTTCCTTTAAAAGTCTGTCCAGATCCTGTTCTGACTGCTGTAAGGTCGGCCTTAACAGCGGATATCCGTCGCTTGCCAATATGATTTCATGTTTCCCTTCCGAAAGATGGATCACTTTTATTAATTCATCCGGTATCTCTTCTCCGTTCAGCACGGAATACCCATAAGAAGTTCCAACTTTATTAGCAAAGGCTGTAGAATTTACGATCCAGGGTTCCACTTTTACTCTGGCTTCACTGGCAGGTACCTGCAATGCCATCATCAAGCTGCGAAACTGGCTTAAGATCACATCACTTCTCTTAGGCTGCAGATATTCCCGGCCATCCACCATTGCCTGACAATCCCCGATCATCCATATTTCATGTAAATATTCCGAATAAATAACTGCTGCCGCCTGCAAACCCTTTGAACGGATGTCATAAGGGAAGTCCACTTTCTCATAGAAATCATGAAACTTCTGATTGCACCGTTTAATAAATGTCTGGCAGTCTTCCGTTCCTTTCAACTCTCTCACTGCCTGCCCTGCAAGTTCTGCTGCCAGTCTTCCTGTAGACTTTCCTTCATAGGTAAAATTAGACTTTGGTGTCACTCCATCGATCACTGCAATGAAATCCGGCATGATCACCAGAATGTCTTCACTTAAGCGCCCTGGGGATTTTCCTTCTGTTTTGGACTCGATGATTTTCATAAAATCTTCTCCTGAAATTAATACTAAATTATTAAAATCCTTCTTTTTCTCCTCTTTTCCTACATAATAGACTTATGAATATCTTGCAAAGAATCTTTACTGACTATTTATGAGGAAATCAAATATACCCTCCATCCCAGAGATTCTGAGATGGAAAATATCGATAAAATGCTGAATTGTGGCGATCCTTCTTTTGGCGGTGCCATGTATGTCTGCACCACTTGCCACAACATGAAATTTGTTCCCTTCCGCTGCAAAAGCCGCTTCTGCCCTACTTGCGGTGTGAAGTATTCCCAGGAACGCTCTACCAGTATGGCCTTTAAGCTTGTTAACTGCACACATCGTCATTGTGTTTTCACAATCGATGAGGAACTTCGTCATTTCTTCCTGGAAGACCGTTCTCTTTTAAACTGCCTTTTTCGTGCTGTTCAAAGCGTCATCCTTCACATGTTTAATAAGATAAATAAGTCTCAAAACTTTGTTCCTGGTTTTATTTGTGTGCTTCACACTTTCGGTCGCCCTCTTGAATGGAATCCACATATTCACTGTATTCTTTCGGAAAGCGGTATTCACAAATCGAAACACCGCTTCAGTTTGCCATGCCCGCCTTTGTGCGGGCTCTTTTTATCAAGAGTTCGACGGAAGTCGAACTTTCCTATTGTAGTACAAAAAAACCCTGCGTGATTTCTCACGCAGAGTCTCAAAATACTTACATATTTTAATCAAATATTATTCGCATACATATGGCATGAGTGCGATGTGGCGAGCGCGCTTGATAGCTACAGTTAAAGCTCTCTGATGCTTTGCGCAGTTGCCAGTGATACGACGAGGAAGGATTTTACCTCTCTCAGATACGTATCTCTTTAATTTGTTAGTGTCCTTGTAATCGATAACGCCGTTCTTATCGCCACAGAAAACGCAAACTTTTTTTCTTCTGCGCATTCCGCCTGGTCTTCTCATCTTAGCGCCCTCTGGTCTGTCTGTTTTATTAAATGCCATTGGTGTTGTCCTCCTTTATTATTAACCATGGAACATGTCCGGCCTGATAGAGCCTAGTTGAACGGAAGTCCTTCGTCTTCAACTCCGTCCGGAATGTTCATAAACCCATCACCAATCGCGCTGGTAGGAGCCGGTCTCTGAGATGGAGCTGACTGTCCATAGCCGCTCATATCAGATGCCGAACCCTTACTGTCTGCGAATTCCTGGTCATCAAGGATGACCTCGGTGGTGTATATACGCTGACCGTCTTTATTTACATAGCTGCCTGTCTGGAGCCTTCCGGAAACCAGTACACGCATGCCCTGACGGAAATACTTCTCTGCAAACTCACCTGCGCGGTCGAATGCTACACAGTTGATAAAATCTGCAGTCTGGTCATTTCCATCCTGACCTCTGCGGCCTCTTCTGTCCACTGCAAGAGTGTATCTGGCGATTGCCATAGAACGCTCTCCCTGTGAATATCTTACTTCCGGATCTCTTGTTAATCTGCCCATTAAGATAACTCTGTTCATACGGTCACACTTCCTTTTTTAACTCCGTTTTCACGGTCTGGGTATTCTTATGCCTCAACCTTAACGCATAAGTATCTGATCACTGGTTCCATAATACGAACGTGAGCTTCTACTTCGTTAGGGCATACAGAATCGGACTCAAACTGGATGAAGTAGTAGTATGCTTCATGAGACTTCTGGATCTCATAAGCAAGTCTCTTCTTACCCCACTCATCTACGTTGGTCACAGTGCCACCGAAACGGGTGATGTAACCTTTTACCTTTTCGATTGCTGCTGCACGCTCTTCGTCTTCAAGCTTCACATTCAGAACAACGGTTAATTCGTACTTGTTCATCTTGTTTTACCTCCTTGTGGTCTCTGGCCCCTGCTTTCAGTTTCAGGAGCAAGGATTTTATATGTCACGAATAGTTATTCTAGCAAAGAAAGCCTTTAAATGCAAGACCTTTTTGCAATTTTTTCAAGACTTTTTAAGGACTTTTTTGCGATAACGGCCGCCATTTGTCAACGGCACATACTTAATTTTTATTATTCGCAAACATTACCGCATATTCAATAGAATTTCTGAGGCTTAATTCACTTGCTGTACCGGTTCCGGCCTGGTCAAATGCAGTTCCGTGGTCTACGGATACGCGGATGATCGGCAGTCCTAAAGTGATATTTACACCTGCCACTGCATCCCATGCTTTCTTTTCATGGTTGTATACAAAACCTACTACCTTTAACGGGATATGGCCCTGGTCGTGATACATGGCAACTACGATGTCATACCAGCCGCCTCTTGCTTTGGAGAATACAGTATCAGGCGGTACAGGTCCGTCTGCATTGATGCCTTCTGCCTTTGCTGCCTCAATTGCAGGGATGATCTCATCGATCTCTTCTCTTCCAAACAGGCCGTGCTCACCACTGTGTGGGTTCAGGCCTGCTACGCCGATCTTTGGCTCCTTGATGCCCAGATCCTTGCATGCCTTGTCTGCAATACGGATCACGTCTAATACTCTCTGCTTCTTTACACGGTCGCAGGCTTCACGCAGGGAAACATGGGTGGAAACATGGACTACTCGCAGATTTTCATGTGCCAGCATCATGGTATAGTTCTTGGTGCCGGTCATATCTGCGTAGATCTCTGTATGTCCGGAATAATGATGTCCTGCCAGGTTTACAGCTTCTTTATTAAAAGCATTGGTAACAGTAGCATCTACCTTCTTATCCATTGCCAGTTCAATAACCTTTGTTACGTATTTAAAAGCGGCATCTCCGCACATAGCGGAAACTTCCCCTCTTTTTAACTGTGCCATGTCAACCAGACCCATATCCAGCACATCAATGGTTCCATATTCATATTTTGCTTCAGAAACATCCTTAATGGCATGGATCTTCATTTCTGTATGTCCTACAATAGGAAGTGCTGCTTCCATTACGCAGGCATCCCCTACTACTACCGGGTTACACAGGTCATATAAGGACTTGTCTGCAAATGCTTTTACAGTAATCTCCGGTCCGATACTGGCCGGATCTCCCATGGTAATACCTACGATCTTCTTTTCGCTCATATCTGCCTCCTGAAAAATGGAATAATAAAATTTTCTGTATTCAATATACCATACTTTATTGAAAATAGTATGTCATATGCTTAGATTTCCTACTCAGACACGCCCGCTGACGCAGGCGGTCGGCATTTCTGTAACAAACAGGACCGGATGCTTCCACCCGGTCCCACTTATCTTACAGCCAAACCAGCTGTACTTATTCTTTTATTATCTATTTACTTATTTTGCTGCTCTGCGCTTATCCTCAAGCTTATGGAGCCATGATACAAGGATCGGGCAGCAGATAGCGGTTACGATGATAGCTGCTGTGATCTGAGCAGTTGCTGCTTCAGATACTGCCAGTAAAGTTGCATCTACAGCTGCTACAGATGCAGGAGTTGCTGCTGCGTTTCCTGCTGTTGTACCAATAGCACCACCAACTTCCGGATGATCCATTCTTAACAGCTTGTATACAAGGTATCCAACCAGACCTGTAATAAGAGTACAGCCAACACCTAAAAGGATTCCAGGGCCACCTGCCTTGATCAGGTTCATGATGTTTAAGCCAGCGCCCAGAGGGAATGCGAAGAACGGGATCAGCATAGAAGCACCTGGTTCGCAGAACTTACGGATGTCTTCATCTAAGTTACCCATGATACAACCAACGATTACAGGAATGATACAGCCTACAAGTACGGACATTGGGATCTTTGCAACACCAGCAGCACCTAAAGCTACCATGGTGAAGAAAGGACCATCGTTGATAGAAAGGATAGAAACAGCACCTACGTCTGTTGCATCACCGTACTCACCAGCTAATGCTGCGTACAGACCACCATTGGAGTTTGCCAGGGCACCTACGATCGCCAGTGTGGACAGTCCCAGGAAACCTGCTTCGCCAAACAGCTTACCACAGATCAGACCAATGATAATACCAACACCAACTTTGACAGCGGTAATTACAACGCCTTTATAAACGGTAACGCCTGCTTTTTTGAAGTTGATAGTTGTTGCATTACAGAAAATGAACACTGCCAGGATCGGCATTGCACCTGATTTCCAAAGGTATGTAGTAAATGTACCATCAAACATGGTCCAGATCGTACCGCCAAAAAATGTATTAATAATTGCACCTAACAGCAACGGAACTACCATTAAACCACCAGGAATTTTTTTCACGCTTTTCAGAATGTTCATTCTAGTATCCCCCTTATGTTAAATTATATTTTTTATTTTGCAGCGATCAGTCTTAAAACGTTATCTACTGTATAAGCCAGGTTCTCCTTGCTGTGATGACGGCTTATGGAGAAGTCCTGAGGCAAACGGTTGATAGGGAATACGGCAGTTACACCCATTTCGTATGCCTTATCGATCTCTGCATCATCTGCACCGCCTACAACAGCGATCACATTTTTATCCTGTTTCTTTGCACGCTCTGCAATACCGATCACAACTTTGCCGCGAAGGCTCTGGGAATCCAGCTTTCCTTCACCGGTGATAATATAATCAGCATCACTGATCATTTCGTCAAACTTTACAGTGTCCAGAACCGTCTGGATACCCATCTGCAGACGGGAGCCAAAGAAAGCGATCATGCCTGCGCCCATAGCGCCTGCTGCGCCGGTTCCCGGAACTTCACTGATGTCTTTGCCAATTGCTTCTGTAATAGCACGGCTTAAATTCTTGATACCTTCATCCAGCTCCAGTACCATTGCCTCATCAGCGCCCTTCTGCGGTCCGAAGATGTGAGATGCGCCGGTTGGTCCGTACATTGGGTTATCAATATCACACATGGTAACGATCTCAACTTTATTTAAGATCTCTGCCTTGCCGCTTAAGTCGATCTTACAGATATCTGCGGTGGTTCCGCCGGTTGGAACGAATTCCTTTCCGTCTCTGTCATAGAATTTAACGCCAACTGCTGCTGCTGCACCGCAACCACCGTCATTAGTACTGGATCCGCCCAGTCCTACGATGATCTTTTCTACGCCGCTTTCAGCTGCTGCTAAGATCAGCTGTCCAACGCCATATGTAGTGGTCTTTCTTGGGTCCTTGCGGTCTTCTACTAATGGAAGTCCTGCGCAGGAAGCCATTTCAATGACTGCTGTCTTGCCTTCGTTGATCAGACCGTAGTAGGAGTCCATATCTTCAAAATATGGGTTTTTAACCTTTACAGTTACCTTGCTGCCGCCTAAAGCGGTAATAAATGCATCTACAGAGCCTTCGCCGCCGTCTGCTACAGGAACGCAGGCTGTTTCAGCTCCAGGAAAATGTTTTTCTACTTTTTCCTTTGCAATCTCGCAGATCTGCTCAGAACTTAAGGTTCCCTTAAATGAATCAGGAATGAGAACAAATTTCATGTCTGTCTTTCTCCTTTTTCTTTATATGTTCTCTCGGAATCTTTCTGTACCTGATCTTGCGAGAAAGACTCCGGGAGTACATTTATTTCATCTGTCTGGAAACACACCAGAAAGCCTGCTTCCAGACAATTCAGAGTTCAAAGTTGATCAATTACTCTCTGACGATAACAGATACACCATCCGGGATAACAGTTACCTTGTAGTCATCCTTCTTAACGATGGCTTTTGCCTTCTCCAAAGCTTCTTCCATGCTGTGTGCAGGAACCATATGCAGGTCTTCTACTAACTGGTCATCGCAGGAAGATACAAATACTACGGTTGCCTTTAACAGCAGTCTTGCAAAGATCTGGGACTGCCACTGGTCGATAATGGTCTCTTCCGGTTTTCTGTCAAGGAAGGTCTTCATCATACGGTTCAGATCCTTCTCATCACGGAAAGTCTCATGGAAGTATTTTCCGCCGTGTCCATCAGCTGCCTTGGAAAGCATGATGATAACGCCGCCTTCCTTTACAGTTGCCTCAGCTGCGGTCATACCCTTTACAGACTGATAAATGTTCTGGTCCAGAGGATATCCGCCGTTGGTGGAGATAACGATATCTGCCGGAATTGCATCTACCTGGCACTTGGAAGCTAAGAACTCACGTCCAACTCTGTGAGCCAGATCACAGTCACCAGCTACTGCAAAAATAGGATCATGTGCTGCATCAATAACTACATTTACGATGAAATCCAGTCTTGCTGCTCTTGCTGCATACAGCATATCATTGTGGATCGGGTTTCCTTCAACAACACCGGTACGTGCATGAGGATCATTAATAAATCCGGAGTTGTGGTTGTACATAACAGTCTCACGGCTTGCAACACCAGGAAGAATACTCTTTCTGCCGCCGGAGAAACCTGCGAAGAAGTGTGGCTCAATAAAGCCTTCTGCTACTAACAGGTCTGCTTCTGCTGCCAGACGGTTAATGATCAGATTGCCGCCGGATGGAAGCTTGCCAAGGTATACCAGGTTGTCCTTGTCATCGCAATCATGAACTACGATCTTCTCATTTGCCATGATCTCAGGACCAAATTTTGCTGCCAGCTCTTCTTTGGTAGTTGTTCTGTGAAGACCGGTTGAAATAAGAATGGTAATATCAGCATCAGGATTGCCCTTACGGATCTCAGCTAAGATCAGAGGCATCATGATGTGGCTTGGAACAGGTCTTGTATGGTCAGAAGAAATAACAACTACCTTTTTCTTTCCAACTGCCATATCGCACAGTCTTGGAGTTCCGATTGGATGCTCCAAAGCATCCTGAACCAGCTCTGCCCCGCTCTTTGGCGCCTTGTAGCTGTGAAGTTCAGATAACAGCACACCTGCCAGATGCTCATCCTCGATCTTTGCTGTTAATTTTTCTTTTCCATAAGGTAATAAAAATTCTTTCATCTCTGCTTCCTCCTGTTTTAAATGAATGATTGGATCGTTAAGTTTTAAGTTGTTTTTATGCTTCTTTGATCTTACGCAATGCAAATGCAGCTGCATCATCAGCTCCAAAAGCACCTGCCTTTGTTACCAGTTTCATTCCTTCGTACTTTCCGCCTTTTACCCGGACTAACGGGATACCTACGCGGATCTCGGAAAGGATCTCGGAACCGTCTGCTTCAATGTTCATCAGCATTCCAAGGGCTGTATCGCCGCCTGTAAGGAATACGCCGGAAACTTTTGCCTGTTCCAGGATCTCCATTGCCAGACGGCCAACTATGGAACGTACCTTATCACCGGTCTCTACAGGGCCAAGTCCTAACGCCTCACCAGCTTCAAAGGAAAGTTCCAGTTCGCTTCTGTCATAGGCTGTATTAGTAAGAAGAATGGTATCTTTACCTGCCTTTAAAGAATCTACCACTTCTTTCAGATAAGACTCTGTATCCTCTTTTCCGGACAGAATATCATGCATAGGAAGCTTTACCATTTTAATCCCGGCTTCTTCGCAGTATTTCATCTGCCGGTTAGTCACAGTGCTTACACTTGCAACCACTCCCAGGGCCGGAAGAGACGGACGTTCCAGTTCCATCAGGTTATCTGCCAGACCTGCGGTACCAATATAAAGTACCTTCTTTCCTGTCTTTGCAACTGCCTTTAAAACTTTCTTTAAGTCATCATTGCAGTCTGCATCGCATACATAAATGCGGCCTTCTGTAAAGTCAAGATCATCACTTCTCACATCCGGAAGTCTCTTTAAAATGACCTTTTCTTCATAATATCTTCCCAGCATCCGTACCAGATTATCTTCTACTACCGGGTTCTTAGGGTCACTGGCAAGCTCCGTGCGGCAGATCTCTACGCCGTTTAAACACTGCACCCCATCTACAGTCGTTCTCTTTAAATCCGGAAGAGCCGGTGCAAAGATCATTAATTCCGGTTTGAAATGTTCATCTACTGCCTTGATCTCTGCTGCAATATTTCCTCTCATGGTGGAATCAACTTTTTTGATCACATAGCGGAAGCTGTCAAAATCCACATCTTCCAGCGCATGGGACACTATCTCATATGCATGATCAGGATGAACTGTTCTGGACTCTGTATCAATGACAATGGATCTGTCTGCACCCATCGGCTTTCCGCAAAACAGCACTTCTGTTGGAAAACCTCTTCTGCGCAGCTGGACTCCGGTATCATTGGCTCCGGTAAAATCATCTGCAATGATCAGGTATCTTTCTTCCAACCATTTCACCGCCTTTCTAATTGTTCATTTTTGAAACGCTTTTGTGAGAGTTCATATTTTTTTTAGATTTTTTTCTCATTCGTTTTATATTCTACACGCTTTTGTCTTTCTATTTCAATGAATTTATTGTATAATATGTTTAAATTTGTAACATTTATAAATGTGAGGTGACTTAAATGATAAAAAAAATCCGTATACTGGGAATTGCTCCCTATAAAGGACTTGCCACTCTTATGAAACAATGTGCCCTGCAATACCCTGAGATCGAATTTACCGCCTATGCAGGAAGCATGGAACAGGGACTTGCCCTTGCAAAACGCTACAGCGAACATTATGACGTTATCATCTCCCGCGCAAACACAGCCAAGATGATCTCCCAGTCTGTGCATATCCCGGTCATCGATATTGGTATTGGCTATTATGATGTACTGCGCTGTATTAAAATGGCCCAGAATACCGGGACCAAATTTGCCCTTTTAGGCTTTCAGTCTTTGACTGTCATCGCAAAAAACCTCTGCGATCTTCTCCAGATCCATGTAGATATTTTCTCCTTCTCCGTAGATAACTGGAAAGGCTCCGGCGATCTTCTGGACCGTATGAAGGAACAGGGCTATAAAACTGTAGTCTGCGATATGATCCCTTATGACCATGCAAAAATGATCGGACTTACGCCTATCCTTCTTACCTCCAGCGCAGAAAGCGTAAAACAGGCCATGGAAAATGCCATTGGCACCTGGCAGCAGTACCAGAAGCTGTGCAATTCCAATGCCATGATGCAGTCCCTGATCCGCAGCAGCTCCAACCAGTATCTGATCCTGGATCTGGAAGGCCGCTGCCATTATTCCACAATCAATGATGAAAAAGAGGAAGAATTTATCCAGAGCCTGCAAAAAGAGCTTGGAAAATGCCGCACTTCCTCCAGGCGTTCTTTCTTTGTCACACTGGGAAACCAGCTGTATTCCGTCCGCTCCAGCCTGGCTGAGGAAGGGGATTTCCCTTATATCATCTTCCGCATCATGTTATCCAAGATCCCTTTAAGCCACTCTAAATACGGCATCACCATTATGGATAAAGAACAGGCATTACAAAGCTTTATTGAAAGCTTTTACAGCAATACAGAACTATCCCGCAGCGCTGCCGCTGCCATGGATCAGTCAGGTTCTTCTTCAGTCCCTCTTATGATCACCGGAGAGATCGGTACAGGCAAAGACCGTGTAGCTTATCTCCACTATGCAAAGAGCCAGTTTAATGATGAACCGCTTTACGTTGTAAACTGTTCCATGTTAAATGATAAAACCTGGAATTTCCTGATCAATCATTACAACTCTCCTTTTACAGACAACGGAAATACCATTTACATCTCCAATCTGGGCGTTTTGTCCCACCCGCGGCAGAAACAGCTGTTATCTATCATACTGGACACCAACCTGCATATCCGCAACCGTCTGATCTTTTCCTGCACCCAGGCAAAGGACGGTCATATGCCCCATGCTGCATTGGAGTATACCAATATGCTTGGATGTGTGCCTCTTCCTATCAAGCCTTTACGGGAACAGAAAAATGACATTGTTCCTTCAGCCGCTCTTTATATTGATACGTTGAACCAGAATCTGGGCCGCCAGGTGGTAGGACTGGAAGACGGTGCCGCAAAGCTTCTTATGGAATATGACTATCCATGTAACCGCACCCAGTTTAAACGTATATTAAAAAAAGCAGTACTGGAAACCAGCACTGCCTATATATCCCGTGATACCATTGAAAAAATATTAAAAGAAGAATCTGCCTTTTTCCCGGATGACCATGAAGCGCATATGATAACACATTCCAAAGCAGCCACCGAAAAAGAAGGCTTTTCCCTGAACTTAGAACAGCCTCTTGACCGCATCAACCAGGACATTGTCCAGCATGTTTTAAACAGCTGCAATGGAAACCAGACAGCTACAGCAAAGAAGCTGGGAATCAGCCGGACCACTTTGTGGCGCTATATCAACCGGTGATCTCGTCTTTTTTCTTTAACCCTTTTGTATTCTTCTCCACCAGTCTGCGGGCTACCATGATCTGGTGCCCGCAGCCGGTACATTTTAAGCGGAAATCCGCTCCTACTCTTAAGATCTCCCATTCACTGCTTCCGCATGGATGGGGCTTTTTTAATTTTACGATATCTCCTACTTCGTAGTTTAAACGTTCTCCTGGCATAGTTCTATTTCTCCTTGGATCTTCCTGATCCATTGTCATTTCCAACAACTGTTCCCAAAACCTTTCCGATGCTGTCAGAAATCACCAGATCTGCCTGGGAGTCCCTGGATGTTACGCTTTTATTGATCAGAACCAGCTTGTTGCCTCTGTAATAGTCAATAAGACCGGCTGCCGGATAGACCACAAGGGACGTACCTCCGATAATAAGCATGTCCGCGTTGCGGATATAATCAATGGACTTCTGGATAGTCCGGTCATCCAGTCCTTCCTCATAAAGGACTACATCCGGCTTGATACGGCCGCCGCAGGTGCAGGTAGGAACGCCTTCGCTGTTTCTCACATAGTCCAGATCATAAAACTGGCCGCAGCGGGTGCAATAATTTCTGTGTACAGAACCGTGAAGCTCCAGCACTTCTTTGCTTCCTGCCATCTGATGAAGGCCGTCAATGTTCTGGGTGATCACAGCCTTTAATTTTCCTTCCTGTTCCAGTTTTGCAAGGGCTTTATGGGCTGCATTAGGTTTTGCATCCGGAAACAGCATACGGTCTTTATAGAAGCGGTAGAACTCTTCCGGATTTTGTATGTAAAAGCTGTGACTGATGATCCGCTCCGGCGGGTACTTATATTTCTGATTATACAGTCCGTCCACACTGCGGAAATCCGGTATGCCGCTTTCCGTAGAAACACCGGCTCCGCCAAAGAATACGATGTTGTCGCTTTCATTGATCCAGTCTTTTAACTGCTGCCATTTTTCATCCATATGCGTTTCCTCCTACACAACCTCGTCCAAAAATACCCCTTGCAGCGTCCTCACATATTCTGTCCAGAACGGTGGCATCACACCTAATGTCTCTTCCAGCGTCTTGTACCCAAAGATCCACTGTGCCAACTCGTCAATGTTGATCTCCAACACTTCGCTGGAAGATGGGATCTGTTCTGCCTCATCTGCCTCTGTCTGCAGCCCCAGTCCCTTCATCCGTTCCAGAGTACTTCCATTTTTTCCCAGTTTCCACAACCAGCATCCTTCATTTTCCGAAATAATCGGATCTTTTATGGAAAGAACTGCCTGAAATTTATCTCCTGGCGCGTTTTCATTTAATCCAATGACTTCTAACAATGATCTTACATCTGTGATCCGGACCATGATCGCCGGGTGCATATCTGAAGGCTTTATTTCCGATATGCTGTAATAAAACCGCTCTTCTCTTTTTCCAAGTCCCCACCAGGCTTCCAAAGCATGAAGTTTTCCGTCTTTTTCATACAGCCCCGTCACTTCTCCTGCTTCACTTTCCAGCTCTTTTTTAAGAAGTTCCATATAAGCCCTGTCTCTCACTGCATAGACTTCATAACGTTTCTCAAGCCAGTTATTCAGCCAGTGAGCCAGCTCTTCTGACTTTTCCGCCAGATCTACAGGAACCTTTTCCAGATCTTTTTCCGGTTCATCCTCAGGCTTCCATACCGGCTGGTCATAGATAAAAGCAAACTGAAATGGCCGGTAGATAGCCTCTGCAGCAGGCATCAGGAAGCAGAACGGCTTTTTCTCCTGATTTAAGTCCCGGAGCATTTGATTAAGAACCTGGCGCATATAGCCTTTATGGCGCTGGTGGGCAGCTGTGGCTACACCAACGATATAAGGCAGTTCCCATTTTTTTCCATTTACAGAAATGGTATAGGGATTTAAGTGAGCCATGGTCAGAAGTTTTCCTCCTTCTATGGCAAGCACTTTACTGCCGGGAAGTTTTTCGGAAAAATAGTAATCTGCAAAGCTTTTTGAGTCTTCCGGAAATGCCTCTTCCCATAAGGGCCTGCATTTTCCATATTCACTTTTCTCTAAATATCGTACCATATCCGCCTCTTTCTGCCCAGTATCACAGCCTCATTTAATGGAATATTTCATCCTCATTTTCATGATCTTAGTATTTCTTCTTAACCGAATATTTTCTTGCAAAATCCACCGGATAATAGCTCATCTTCGCCTTGCGCAGTCCCGGCATACCTACATCATCTTCTCTGTTTACCAGGGCTACATCCGGGAATTCATGAACTAAAAACTGCTGATTGATAAACTGATACAGACCGTTGATCTCCGGATCAGCCTTTTCAATATGGATCACTGCCATATTTTCCCGCTCATTTAAGCTTCCTACTGTAAATGCCTTCAATTCCCCGTCAATGTAAACGCCTGCCATCGGCACATTGAAAGCAGAGCAGTTCTTTAAAATATCATGGATACCGGCTACCTCGTAATCCAGGGAGATCTCATTTTCATAAGACTCTACTTTCTGCTGTCTCCATTTTTCCATAAACTGCCATACTTCCTGACGGTCGGAGCAGCAGATCCTGCGGTATTCATATCTGCCTTCATAGGTCTTTAAAAAGCCGTTTAAGCGGTTTTTCTTCTTATGAAGCTTCTTTCCAGCCAGTGTACGCATGGCATTTCCATCATAAAGATAATCTTTCAGATCATCTAATTCTGTTACTTCAAACTTTTCCGGATCCAGGTTCAGATATTCTACAGCTTCTGCATCAGCCAGAGAAATATAGAAAGGTTTATGGAGTACATTGTCAAAATAATCTACCATCTGATAGAAGAAATATGGAAGATCTTCTTCCTTGCAAAGAGGCATGGCGCTTGAAAGTATGCCATCTTTTTCCATAAGCCATAAAACTGCCTTGTCTTCGCTGACTGCACATTCTACCTTGTAGTAATCTTTCCATAAAAAAGAGTCCAGGAATACGCTGTCACAGGTCCTGTTGGGCCTGAGACCATAAAAAGGGCGCAGCCTGGACATATCTTCAGCCTCTACAGGCCTAAAATTCAAATCCATTTCGTACCTCATTTCTTTTTTCGTTTGCGCACATCAGATTATACCATATTTCCTATCTATCTTACATTACTTTTTTCTCCATAGCACAGGCGGTCCACCTACACTCCCACCTCTTTCACCAGAAGCAGCCTCTGCCCCGTTTTTACCTGTTCACCTGGAAGTTCATTGGTTGTAATAATATTTTCCACTGTAGTATGAAATTTTTTTGCAATATCCCAAAGAGAGTCTTTCTCCTGGACAATATATCCGACGATCCCGGGAAGTTCCTGTAACTGTTTCAGATCCAGGGGTTCTTCCTTTATTCCGGTTATCACCGTTTCCTGTACCGGTTCCAGGATCATAAAGTCCAGGGCTGCCACACCTTTTACTTCCACCGTATCTGCTCCCGTCATTACTGCGGTCAGCTGATCTACTCCTGCATCCAGCTGATAAATACTCTTTTTGGTAATACCTGCTGCCTGGGCGCTGCATTTAAAAGGGATCTGCCTGGAAACAGACTGGATTGGGGCACTGTCATCACTGGTGAGATAGAGAATGGTCACATCCAGGATTCCTTCTATATCCAAACTGTTTTCTTCCGGTTCGATCTCATCTAACTGTACCATTCCCTGGGTATGGCAGATCTGAAGGATCCGCTCCTGCTGCCCCAGATGTATTTTCTCCCCAATCCTCGGTCTGCATACATTTCTTGCGATCAGCCGGTCATATCCCATCTCATTTTTCTCCGGCGTGATCTGACAGCTGTTAGAATAAATATCTTTTAACAGCATTTCTTCTTTTTCTTCATACAGCCGGATATCCAGATCTAAGACTACATCCAGATCCAGTTCCCGCATCTGCCCGTCCGGATCCGGTTTCGCCTCCACTTCTCCATGAGCCAGGCGCAAAGATACCATGGGGATCTGTCCTTCATGTGCCTGGGCTATCTCTATATCACCTGAAAATGGGATCACCTCTTCCATCCACTGCACCGGCATATTTTCTTCTTCTGTTTCATAGATCACAAATAATGTAAGCTGTCCTTCCAGGTGCAGGCGGCCATCTAACGGCTTTACAGACTGGCTGCTTATGGAAATATCCTTCCACAATAGATTTTCTATATCCGGTCTTCCCCCTGTAAGGACCGTATTTTCCCGTATACGGTAAGTATCTTTACGGTGAAGAGCCAGTATAACAGGAGAAATACTTCCCATTTTCACTTCCGGGGGCATTTCTTCTGTCTGACTTGAAAAACTTCCGGCTGTTCCCGTCTCCTTCAGGTCCGAAGCTGCCATCTGGGATGTTTCTCCCTCTGTATGGATCTCCACCGTGATCACAGCTTTTACCCCCAGCTTCCTGGAATTGATCATATCCGTTTTCATGTCTTCCAGGATCCAGTTTAAACCTGTATGATCTCCTTCTGCCAGTCCCGGAACATTTACAGTCTCTTCAAAAGGAATGTTTCCTCCTAATGTTTCCAGTCCCCCATTTTCTTTTCTGTAAAGAACCTGAAATTCCAGTTTTCCTTTTACGGTTATCTTCTCCTCCTGGGTCTTTACATTTTCCCCCTGGATATGAGCCTGCTCCAGTATGACCTGTTCCATATCTTCCAGTGTATCAGGAACAATAAAATCTTCATCCAGAGTGATCTGGGTCACTGCATTTCCTTTCCACCGGTTCATATGTATCTGCTTCTTTATTAATTCCATAAAAAACACCTGCCGTTCTAATAGTCTTTTACGAAAGTCTATGCGGACAACAGGTGTTTTATAACTTTACTGCTTATTTAACTTTTCTTTTAACTGGCGTATCTCCTCTTCCATCTGGAGCATACGCTCTTTCATTGTTTCATATTCTTCCAGAGTCATGGTCTCTTTCCGTTTTGGAAGTGTAACACCATCTTTTTTTACAGGTCTTGCAGGAATTCCCACTGCTGTTACATTATCTTCCAGTGGTTTTAAAAGAACTGCATTGGCAGCAATGGAGCAGTTGTCACCTACTTCAAAGGCTCCTAATATCTTGGCTCCGGCACCTACCATTACATTATTTCCAAGAGTAGGATGACGTTTGCCTTTCTGGGTACCAACACCGCCTAATGTAACGCCCTGATAAATCGTACAGTTATCACCTACAACAGCGGTTTCACCGATGACCACGCCGGAACCATGGTCAATCAGGATCCCATGTCCTAACTGCGCTCCCGGATGGATCTCGATCAGAGTGAAAAACCTGGCGATCTGTGAGATCAGTCTGGCAATAAAGAACATTTTATGCTTATAAAACCAGTGGGCAAAACGATGCCAGATCAAAGCATGTATCCCCTGATACAAAAGTAAAACTTCCAAAGCACTTCTTGCTGCCGGGTCACGTTCCTGTACTGCTTTGATGTCTAACCAAATGTCTTTAAATATCATAATACGGCTCCCTCATGGTGTATTCGCAATGCGTCACTCATGGACACGCACTGACGTGCTCTACTGTCTGCTTACGCAGACGGTCCATTCGTTAATGGCCCAAACAAAACAAATGTCTGCTGCGCAGCCGCTTGTTTTGCTTTAGGGCTCATTATATCATATGTTATTTTTCAAAAAAAGAGCGCATTTTTATTTTTCATGCATTTTTATTGAAACACAACCGGCAGATCCAGTAATTCCGTTTTCACCACAATATATGGACTGGAGCTCTCAACGCCTTTATCCTCTCCATTTTCAGGTCCTTTTAATTCCGTTGCTATTACAACAGAATTTCCCGTCAGATATAGCTCATTCACACAGATGCTGTATCCGCCGCCTTCCTGGGGCCCATATCCAACAGCTATGTACAGATTTTCATCTGTTGTATAGGTCATTTTAAAGGGTGCTGATGTTTTCTGTTTGATCAGCGTCTGCAGCTCCTGAGGAAGTTCGCTGTCGGAAACAGGTGTGATCGTGAGATCCCGCACTTTTTCCTCTTTTTTACCCAGAATGCTGCAGCCGGATAAAAGCAGGCAAAGTGCCACGATCCCGACGCAGACTGTACATAATAAACGCTTTCCGTTTTTCATCAAAAAAATCTCCCGGATATACTGTTACAACAATATATCCAGGAGATTTCATTTCTATGTTTGTCTGTTTGATATTTATTAGCAGATCTTTCTGATCCAGCCTTCTGGAGCTTCGATACGGCCCATCTGGATACCGGTTAAAGTATCATACAGCTTCTTGATCACTGGTCCCATCTCGTCCATACCGCTTGGGAAGCAGATCTCTTTGCCGTGGTCTACAACCTTGCCTACTGGGGAGATAACTGCTGCAGTACCGCAAAGTCCGCACTCAGCGAAGTCACCTAACTCAGACAGCTTAACAGGTCTCTGGGTAACCTTTAATCCAAGGTAGTGCTCTGCAACGTATACCAGAGAACGTCTTGTGATAGAAGGAAGGATAGAGTCAGACTTTGGAGTAACAACTTCGCCGTCCTTGGTTACGAACAGGAAGTTTGCACCACCGGTCTCTTCTACATAAGTTCTGGTTGCCGGATCCAGGAACATGTTCTCATCAAATCCATTTGCATGTGCTACTTCATGTGCATGAAGGCTCATTGCATAGTTCAGACCAGCCTTTACATGGCCTGTTCCGTGAGGTGCTGCACGGTCGAAGTCACTGACACAGATGGTGATCGGCTTAGCGCCGCCCTTGAAGTATGGTCCAACTGGTGTAACGAACATTCTGAACTGATATTCGTGGGATGGCTTAACACCGATTACAGGACCTGAAGCAAACATATATGGACGGATGTATAAGGTTGCGCCGCTTCCGTAAGGTGGAACCCATGCTGCGTTTGCCTTAACAACCTGATCTAATGCGTCTAAGAATTTCTCCTTAGGGAATACTGGCATTTCCAGTCTGGATGCGGAGTCCATCATACGCTCTGCGTTCATGTCAGGACGGAAAGTAACGATGCTGCCGTCTTCTGTTGTGTAAGCCTTTAAGCCCTCGAAACATTCCTGGCAGTACTGTAAGATACCTGCGCACTCGTTAATAGTAACATTGGAGTCAGCGGTCAGAGTTCCCTCATCCCATGCTCCGTCTTTATAGTTTGATACATAACGCATATCAGTTGGCATGTAGCTGAAACCGATATTTGCCCAGTCAAGATTTTTCTTTTCCACGATCTTGTATCCTCCGTTTCTTAATTCTTCTTACTGATTTTCATCATTTTAAATATGTACTTACCTTGTTGCTCATTATAGTCTCATTATTTCTGAAAATCAATGAAAATTTGTTTCATCTGCTATGCAATTCATGCATATCTGGTATAACCGCGGGCTTTAACAGCTGCCCCGGCTATATACTCTGGTTATTTTCCAGCGCCTTCTCCTGCAAAATATTCTTTTGTCAGTTTCACCACTGTTCCGGAAAGAAGGAACAGGGCGATCAGGTTGGGGATCGCCATAAGGCCGTTAAATGTCTCTGCAATATTCCACATCAGACCCAGATCTGCAGTAGCCCCTAAAATAGCCACCAGGGAATATGCTACCATAAACGGCTTAATGACTTTTTCTGAGAATAAAAATTCAATACATCTTGCGCCGTAAAGTCCCCAGCCCAGAATGGTAGAGAATGCGAAACAGCACATGGCAACTGCAGTAAAGACAGATACCCAGTTTCCATAAACAGAAATAAATCCCTGAATAGTCAGCTCTGCGCCTGCTGCCTGTCCGTAACCTACCGGTACCTGGCTGCAAAGGATAACAAGAGCTGTTAATGTACAGATCACAATGGTATCGGTAAATACTTCAAAAATACCGAACATACCCTGCTTTACCGGTTTTCTGGTATCTGCACATGCATGGGCGATAGAGCCGGTACCAAGACCTGCCTCATTGGAGAAGATACCTCTGGAAACGCCTTTTTTCATACTCATAAACAGGCTTCCCACTGCTCCGCCTGTTACAGCTGCAGGTTTAAAAGCACCTTCAAAAATGGCCTGGATCACAGATGGAAGTGCCTGGATTCTAAAGAGGATGATACCTACAGATAACACAATATAAAGGAGCGCCATAAAAGGAACCAGCTTCTCTGTTACCTGACCAATACGCTTTACACCGCCTAACAGGATCAGGGCTACCAAAGCGGCAATGATGATACCCTGGATCAGGTTGGAAGTCTTTACTGCCCCTTCTGAGATCAGTCCGCAGCTTAAGAGAGCAGAGTTCACAGCCGTTGTGATCGTATTGACCTGGGTGGCATTTCCTGTACCAAATACAGTGAGCACACCGAAGGCGGAAAACAGGACAGCTAAAAACTGCCAGTTCTTTCCAAGGCCATTTTTAATATAGTACATAGGACCGCCTACCAGATCCCCTTCTTTGTTTGTCTCACGGTAGTAGACAGCCAGAGTTACCTCTGCAAATTTGGTACACATACCAAGAACGGCAGAAACCCACATCCAGAACACAGCGCCTGGTCCTCCAATGGCAATGGCTCCTGCTACACCGGCAATATTTCCTGTTCCAACTGTGGCCGCCAGAGCCGTACACACCGCCTGAAATGGTGTCAGCGCTCCGTCAGAAGCATTTCTCTTGCGGAACATCCTTCCGATGGTAGTCTGGATGGCATAGGAGAACTTGCGGATCTGCAAAAAACCGGTACGGCAGCTTAAATAAAAGCCAACGCCGATGATGCAGACCATTGCAGGAACACCCCAGATAAAATCATTCACAACCTGGTTAATCGTTTCAATGGTGCTGAGCATGGATAAATCCTCATCTTTCTAAATCAAAACTGATCAAAAATTAAAACTTGATTTCTTTTCCTTCCAGACGCCACTGTCTGAATTCTGCAGATGCAGAAAGAAGCAGGTCGGAAGAAGAGTTTAATGCTGTTTCTACAGAGTCCTGGATCACGCCGATGATAAAGCCGATACCTACGATCTGCATGGCAATGTCATTGGAAATACCGAAAAGTGAGCATGCCATAGGGATCAGAAGCAGGGAACCTCCTGCTACACCAGATGCGCCGCAGGCAGATAAAGTTGCCAGGATACTTAAGATAATGGCACTTGGGATATCAACTGCGATACCTAAGGTGTGGGCTGCAGCCAGTGTCATGACTGTGATAGTGATCGCTGCACCGTCCATGTTGATGGTTGCTCCCAGTGGAATGGTAACAGAATATGTATCCTTATCCAGTCCCATTTCTGCGCAGGCTTCCATATTAATAGGAATGTTTGCAGCAGAACTGCGGGTAAAGAATGCAGTAATGGCACTCTTTTTTAAGCACTTGAAGATCAGCGGATATGGGTTCTTACGGATGCACCAGAATACCAGGATCGGGTTGGTGACAAAGTAGATAAACAGCATAGAGCCTAAAAGCACTGCTAACAGTTTACCATATTCTGTGAAAGTTGAAAGTCCATTTACAGAAACGGTATTGTATACAAGACCCATAATACCAAATGGAGCACACTGGATGATCCAGGTTACGGTCTTTGAAAGAGCTGCGGAAATATCATTTAAAGACTGCTTGGTGGTATCAGATGCCTTACGAAGTGCGATACCGATAAGAACGGCCCATACAAGGATGCCGATGTAGTTTGCAGATACTAAAGACTGTACCGGGTTTGTTACCACATTCATAAGAAGTGTTCTTAATACTTCTGCTACACCCTGAGGTGCTGCCATATCAGTTGCCGCATCCACCAGTGTCAGTGTTACAGGAAATGCACTGCTTGCAGTAACTGCTACGATAGCTGCAAGGAAGGTACTGAACATATACATAATAATAACTGTACGGATGACGCCTCCGTGGCTTTTTCCTGCGTAGCACAGAGAACTGATAACTAAGAAAAATACTAACAATGGCGCAATGGCTTTTAACGCGCCAACAAATACATCACCTAAAATGGCGATCCCTCCTTCGGACGGAACAAACATTCCTAATAAAGCACCGATCACAAGACCAGCCACAATCCTCTGCACCAGGCTGATGCCGGTCCAGGCCTGAACTATCTTCTTCATACTCTTTTCCTATTCCCTTCTATTTGGTAAAGTGTTAAAAATACGCAACGGAAAACATTATACACAATATGTCTGTAAAATACAAATGTTTTTTTCTGGCGGACACTTTTAGATGATTGTACACGAACCTGCATAAATTTCCCATTGTCCTAATATGATGTAAAAAACGTTCTCAAGGGGATAACCCATGAAAGATTATATTGAAGAACGAGCTGTCGCCATTGCCAATTACATCATAGATCACAACGCTACTGTCCGGCAGACAGCAAAACGCTTTGGGATCAGTAAGAGCACAGTGCACAAGGACTGCACGGAGAGACTGATCTCCATCAATCCGGCTCTCGCCGCCCAGACAAGAGTAGTCCTGGATCTGAACAAATCCGAGCGTCATATCCGGGGTGGGATGGCTACAAAGGAGAAATATCAATACCAGCATCGACTTGCCATCTGCAGTCGGGAAGAGAAGTAACGTTTATTTTTGTAATAAGATAGGGTTCAGCCATCTGCCGCCTGCAGGACCTCTTTCAGCGTATCTTTAAATGCAAGAGCCGCTTTGGAATGGTATCTGCCAGGCGGCAGTGCTATTCCCAGATCAATAAAAGCACTTTCTGCACCCAGAGATAAAAACTCTGCATTTCTGAAATAATGTCTGGAACTGTAATAGGTAAATGCAAGTCCCAGTCCTGCTGCTCCCATAGCTGCTGACATAAGGGCTGACAGCTTGTGATTGCTGGCAATCGGTTGTATTCCATTCTTATTAAATATCTGCCTTGCTTCCCGGCCCAGGATCGTATCATAATCGCTGAGAAGATATTCATAGGAAAGTGTATCTTTTAAATTCACATATTGTGGTATCCTGGAGTCCGGATTATCCTCATTATTTCTTGCAAACTCCATGACCGGGTAGGTATGGCTGGTAATAAGGCATATCTCATCTTTCAAGACCCACTCTATATTCAGTCTGGGATCTGCCTCAGACATAACTAAAAGGGCAATATCGATCTCGCCGGACAACAGCTGCTGCTCTAATACCATGGAATTTTGCTCCACGATCTCCACTTTCACATCCGGATGCTCCAGGCGGAATGCATTTAACACTGGTGGAAGAAGATAAGAACCTCTGAAACTGCTGACCCCCATGATCACACGACCGCTTTTTAACTGTTTCATATCTTTGATCTCGTTTTGTACAGACCGGTATTCTGCCAGTGTCTTATATGCATACTGGAGCATCAGTTCCCCTTCCTGGGTCAGACGCACTCCCCGGGAAGTACGGATAAACAGCTTACTCCCTACATTATTTTCCAATATGCTTAAAAACTGACTGAGGCTGGACTGGGCCATAAACAGCCGCTCTGCCGCTTTTGAAATACTCTTTTCTTCTGCTATGGCAATAAAATAATCCAGTTCTTTCATTTCCATGATCTGTATTTCCCCCTTTGTTTCGCTGATCCCTGCTGACCAATCTGTGTTTTCTTTATAACTATCGGTTTTTCCGATATATATTATAGCATATTTTGTATTTTTTCGTTGGCAAAAGTAGATTATTATAATTACATAAGCGATAAAAACAGATCAATAAAATATTCTCTCAAATTGGAGGTTTATTATGGGAAAGATTTCCATGAAAGGTGTGTGCGATATGCACGTACATACAAATCCAGACTTAAGGCTGCGTGCTTATGATGACTTTGAACTGGCAGATGCAGCAGTCAGAGTCGGCGCCAGAGCCATTGTCATCAAAACTCATCTGGGCTTTACAGTAAACCGTGCTTATCTCACCAATCAGTACGTGAAAAAAGTATACGGTGAAAATACCGGTTTCACCATGTACGGCGGCGTTGTTATGAACAAGGTCATCGGCGGTATCAACCCGGAAGCCGTAGAAAAAGGCTTAAAGCTGGGTGCAAAAGAGATCTGGCTTCCTACCCAGTCTGCAAAACGCCATTTAGAGAAAATGGGCCAGGATCCGGCTAAAGGCATCGAATTAGTGCGGGATGGGAAGGTAGTTCCAGAACTTGTGGATGTATTTAAACTGATCCGTGACTATGACGTAGTCCTTGGAACAGCCCATGTTTCCCCAGAAGAAGCATTTGTAGTGGTAGAAGCTGCAAAAGATGCCGGCGTTAAAAAGATCGTTATCACTCATCCGGAATGGTGGGTAGTGGATATGAGCATAGATGACCAGATCCGCCTGGTAAAAGATTATGACGTGATCCTGGAACGGTGTTACGCACAGAATATGGGCGGCGGTGCTTACAAGAGCAATCTCCCGGACAATCTGGAGCTTATTAAGGCCGTTGGTTATGAACACGTTATGGTAGATACAGACGGCGGTCAGACCGAAAATCCGCACTGGGAGCTGGCTTTAGAGGAATATATGCAGTATCTGGCAGATCACGGCATCCCGGAAGAACATATTTACCACATGACAAGAACCATTCCTTACAAGCTTCTTGGAATTGAATAAGAAGCTTGCAGAATAAAAGCTTCAGGAAAATATAACACCTATCAGGAGGGGAACACATGTTAAGTATCATTATTATTCTTTCAATCGCACTGGCGATCTTTCTTGGATACAGAACCAAGATCAATACCGGTCTTTTCTGTATTGTATTTGCTTACATCATCGGATGTTTCGTTATGGGATTAAAGCCAAAGCAGATCATTGGTTTCTGGCCTACAAGTACCATGTTTGTTATCTTATCTGTTTCATTATTTTATAATTTTGCAGCGATCAACGGAACCCTTGAGAAAATGTCCGGTGCCCTGTTATACGCCTGTCGCAATTTTCCGGGACTTCTGCCTTATGCGCTGTTTGCAGTAGCAGTCATCCTTTCAGTTATGGGAGCTACTTTTTTCACCGTTCTTGCATTTTTAGCTCCGATCACTCTGGTGATCTGCGATGAGTCCAGAATGGACAAACTGACCGGTGCTGTTGCCATTAACTGCGGTGCTTTAGCCGGTGGTAATTTCCCAACCTCCAATCTTGGCGTTGTTTTCCGCGGACTGTCTGACACTGCCTATGAAGCTTCTCCTGAAATCGCAGCTGTAGACTCCTTTAATATGGAAATGAAGATTTTTGCATTTGCCATCTTCTTCTCCCTGATCCTGATCACTATCTTCCGTTTTGGCTTTAAAGAAAACAGAAATATTGGTAAAGGTGTTACTTTTAAGAAACCAGAAAGCTTTACAAAAGACCAGAAGACTACCCTTACCTTAATGATGGCTATGATGGCTGTTGTCCTGATCTTCCCTCTGTTAAACATCCTGATGCCGGGAAATGCTGCTGTTAAATATATCAGCGGAAAAGTAGATGTAGGTCTGGTTGCCATTATCTTTACTGTGATCGCCCTTTTATTAAAACTGGCTCCACAGAAAGAAGCCATTGCAAAAGTTCCGTGGAATACCATTATCATGATCGCAGGTGCCGGTATGCTGATCGCTGTTGCAGTAGAAGCCGGAACCATTGAAGCACTTTCTACCTGGATCGGTTCCAATGTACCAAAGCCTCTGGTTCCTATTGCTTTCTGCCTGGTAGGTGCCATCATGAGTTTCTTCAGTTCCACTACAGGAGTGGTTGCTCCGGCATTGTTCCCGCTGATCCCGAATCTGGCTGCTTCTGCAGGTTTAAGCGCGCCGGTATTATTTGCCTGCACGATCCTTGGTGCCCAGTCCAGCGCTATCAGTCCATTTTCTTCCGGCGGTTCCCTGATCCTTGGTTCCACCCCGAAAGAGGAAGAACGCAATGAGCTGTTTAACCGTCTTCTCATGGTAGCTGTTCCCATCAGCGTGATCACCTGCACTATTTATAACTTTGTGATTGCTATGGTTCTGTAAATATAATCGTGTTTCATTCAAACGGGTTTTCTGTCTTTCTTTGCAGAAGACCCGTTTTTATGTATAATGGATACAGAGTACATAAACAAAAACGGAGGAACCTCCCATGGCAAAAAAATCCACCCGCAACACCAGAGGCCGCATTGTAAGCGCAGCCTGGAAGCTATTTTATGAGCAGGGCTATGAAGATACGACAGTAGAAGAGATCATCGAGCTTTCCGGCACTTCCAAAGGCTCTTTTTACCACTATTTTGACGGCAAAGATGCCCTTCTTTCTACTTTAAGCTCTCTTTTTGATGAGAAATATGAGGAACTTACCGGACTTCTGACACCAGAAATGACTGCTATGGAGCAGCTGCTGTTTTTAAACAGGGAACTTTTTCATATGATCGAGGACAGCATTTCCCTGGACCTGTTAGCAAGGCTTTATTCTACCCAGCTGACTACCAATGGGGAAAAACATCTGTTAGACCACAACCGGATCTACTATAAACTGCTGCGAAAGATCATCGCCAAAGGTCAGGCTGAAGGCCAGTTAAGCAGCCGTTCCAATGTAAATGAAATGGTAAAGCTGTATGCTCTCTGCGAACGGGCCCTTCTTTATGACTGGTGTCTTTGTGCAGGCGAATATGCCCTGACGGAATACAGCGCAAAGGTCCTTCCGGGTTTTTTAAGCAGCTTTCTTCCTTAAAAATGTACAACCTGCTGTGGATATTATTTTAATTCTTATTTTTTGTATATGTTTTATTTATTATAATCGTACAGTTATTTTTTCTATATAAACACTGGGTTTTTGTCACATTTCATTAATATTCGTACAGTATTTATTCTATACTTCGTTCTGTATTGTAGTCTATTTTTATGTATGTTATAATCGTCCTCAATATTATGTTCTCCCGAAATCATTCTGCGCATGAAAGACTAGGGAGATCATTATTTCGAGGAGGAATAAGATTATGATTTCAGGACAGGCTGGTATCCTGGCAGCCATTGTGATCTATCTGCTTGCAATGGTGTATGTAGGATTTTATTTCAGCAAGAAAGGCAGCGGTGATTCCGCAGATGATTTCTATTTAGGCGGCAGAAAGCTTGGTCCCTTTGTAACAGCTATGAGTGCGGAAGCCTCTGATATGAGCAGCTGGCTGTTAATGGGTCTGCCAGGCGTTGCTTATCTCACCGGTATTGCAGACGCAGGCTGGACCGCCATCGGCCTTGGCATTGGTACTTATTTAAACTGGCTGATCGTAGCACAGCGTCTGCGCCGTTACTCGATCGTATGCAATGCCATCACCATTCCGGACTTCTTCTCCCGTCGTTTTAAAGATGACAAAAATATCCTGATGTGCATTTCCGCCATCATCATCCTTGTTTTCTTTATTCCTTATACTGCTTCCGGATTTAAGGCCATCGGAACCTTATTCTCCAGCCTTTTCGGTACCGATTATCACATTGCAATGATCGTTGGTGCAGTTGTTATCGTAGGTTATACCGTTATGGGCGGCTTCATGGCAGTTTCCACTACAGACCTGATCCAGAGCGTGGTTATGTCCATTTCCCTGGTCGTCATCGTATTTTATGGCATCCATATGGCCGGTGGCTGGAGCCAGGTGGTAGATAATGCCACTTCTTTAGCAGGTTATCTTTCCATGACCCAGATGCATGACAGATCCACTGCTGCTGCAACACCTTACGGCCTGCTCACTACTGTATCTACTCTTGCATGGGGCCTTGGCTACTTCGGTATGCCTCATATCCTCCTTCGTTTCATGGCTATCGAAGAGGAGAAAAAACTGGTACTTTCCCGCCGGATCGCAACTGTATGGGTACTGATCTCCATGTGCGTTGCCATTCTTATCGGTATCATCGGATATGGCGCTTCTGTAGCAGGTTCTATCCCAATGTTTACCACCAGCTCCCAGTCTGAGACTGTTATCATCCAGTTTGCACATCTTCTTGGACAGAATGGTTTCTTACTGTCACTGGTCGCAGGCGTTGTACTTGCAGGTATCCTGGCATGTACCATGTCAACTGCTGATTCCCAGCTTTTAACTGCTGCTTCCGGTGTATCCCAGAACCTGCTCCAGGACTTTTTAAAGATCAAAATGAGCACTGCCGCTTCCATGAATGCAGCCCGTCTTACGGTTATGGGAATTGCCATTGTAGCCGTTTTCCTGGCATGGAACCCGGACAGCTCTGTATTCACCATCGTATCCTTTGCATGGGCCGGTTTTGGAGCATCCTTCGGACCGCTGGTGCTGTTCGCCCTCTTCTGGCGCCGTACCAATATGCAGGGCGCACTGGCCGGTATGCTTACAGGCGGCGTTATGGTCTTTGTATGGAAGTATCTGGTACGCCCATTAGGCGGAAACTTCAATATTTATGAACTGCTTCCTGCATTTGTCCTTTCCTGCCTTGCTATTGTCATTGTTTCCCTTCTTACAAAGGAGCCTTCAAAAGAAATTTATGATGAATTTGATTCTGTTGGAAAATAAATCTTAAGCTATAAATCAAAGCTTCTTTATATAATAAATCTTCTCTTGACAAATCTTCTTATGTGTCATACCTTAGATTGGTATTAATGATAATTTTTATCAACAAAATTACCCCTGGTATATCCTTTTCTATAATATACCAGGGACAAAGGAGCCTAGTATGACACTTCGCGATCTACCCATTGGAAAAACTGCAACGATTTTGTCTGTTGGCGGAGAAGGAGCTTTGCGCCAGCACTTTTTAGACATGGGCCTTATCCCCAAAGGAGAGGTGACCATGGTGAAATATGCCCCTATGGGCGACCCTATGGAGCTGCGCATCCACAGCTATGAGCTGACCTTGCGCCTTGCAGATGCAGAAAAAATAGAAATTACAGATGTAAGGGACGGCGTTCTTCCCCGCCCCCAGAATCCGGACTTAAGCACCATTGAACAGTCCAAGCCTCATCCAGGCCTTGGTGAAGGCGGAAAATACCATATTAAAGCAACGGAAAATCCACTGCCGGATACAGAGCTGCTTACCTTTGCCCTTGCAGGAAACCAGAATTGCGGCAAGACCACACTGTTTAACCAGCTTACCGGTTCCAACCAGCATGTAGGTAACTTCCCTGGCGTTACCGTAGACCGGAAAGACGGTATGATCCGCGGAAAGAGCAATACCCTTGTAACAGACCTTCCTGGTATCTACTCCATGTCCCCTTATTCCAGTGAAGAGCTGGTAACCCGAAACTTTCTTTTAGATGAGCATCCAAAGGGCATCATCAACATTGTAGATGCCACCAACATTGAGCGAAACCTGTATCTGACCATGCAGTTAATGGAACTGGATATCCCTATGGTCCTTGCATTAAATATGATGGATGAAGTGCGGGATAACGGCGGTTCTATTATGGTCAACCAGATGGAGGAAATGCTTGGTATCCCGGTCATTCCTATTTCTGCTGCCAAAAATGAGGGCATCGACGAGCTGGTAGAACATGCCATCCACGTTGCCAAATATCAGGAACCTCCAAGAACCATGGACCTTTGTGATGTAAATGATGACGGCGGTGCTGTCCATCGTTGTCTTCACGCCATTATGCACCTGATTGAGGACCATGCAAAAGCCGCCGGTATCCCACTGCGTTTTGCTGCCTCCAAGCTGGCGGAGGGAGATTCCCTTATTATAAACAGCTTGAACCTGGATGAGAACGAGAAACAGACCTTAGAGCATATCATTACCCAGATGGAAGCAGAGCGCGGCCTGGACCGTGCAGCAGCCATTGCACATATGCGCTTTGATTTTATTGCAAAAACCTGTGATGCTTCCGTTATCAAGCCAAGAGAAAGCAAGGAACATCTGCGCAGCGTGAAAATGGATAAGATACTTACCGGAAAATATACCGCTATACCCTGTTTTGCAGGTATTATGGGACTGGTATTCTACCTTACCTTCGGCGTGATCGGAAGTTTCTTATCTGACCTCCTTGACAGCTGCATTTCCGCTCTTTCCACGCTGGTAGACCATTTCCTGATCCTTTGGAATGTAAACCCGGTGATCCATTCCCTTGTTATGGACGGTATTTTCAACGGTGTGGGAAGTGTATTAAGCTTCCTGCCGATCATTGTTACACTGTTCTTCTTCCTGTCTTTGCTGGAAGACAGCGGATATATGGCAAGAGTAGCCTTTGTTATGGATAAGCTGCTGCGAAAGATCGGTCTTTCCGGCCGCAGCATCGTGCCTATGCTTATCGGCTTTGGCTGTACCGTTCCGGGCGTTATGGCAAGCCGTACTCTTCCATCGGAACGTGACCGTAAAATGACCATTTTGCTGACCCCGTTTATGAGCTGTTCCGCAAAGCTGCCTATCTACGCCTTTTTTACCGCAGCATTCTTCCCGGAGCATGGCACCCTTGTGATGATAGCCCTGTATTTTGGCGGTATTATCATGGGTATTTTAATGGCACTTATTTTACGTGGAACTTTATTTAACGGAGAAGCTGTTCCTTTTGTTATGGAGCTGCCAAATTACCGTATGCCAGGTGCCAAAAACGTTGGTCTGCTGTTATGGGATAAGGCAAAGGATTTCCTTCAGAGAGCCTTTACCGTTATCTTCATGGCAACCCTTGCTATCTGGTTCTTACAGACCTTCAGCCTGCGTTTAAACATTGTTACAGACTCTAAGGACAGTATCCTTGCTATGATCTCCGGCCTGATCGCCCCATTAATGCATCCAATGGGACTGGGAGACTGGCGGATCGCCACTGCCCTTATTACAGGATTTTTAGCAAAGGAAAGCGTTGTTTCCACGCTGTCTATCCTCTTTGGAAAAACCAGCACACTGGTATCCAGTATGACTTCTCTGTCCGCTGCCAGCCTGTTAGTTTTCTGCCTGCTGTATACACCATGTGTGGCTGCCATTGCTTCTATTAAGAGAGAGCTGGGTGGAAAATGGGCACTGACCGTTGTGATCTTACAGTGTGTGGTTGCATGGATCGCAGCTTATATTGTTTATATGATCGGAGGATTTTTCTTTTAAATATATTTTGGTCCGGCTTACCGGATCATCTCATTCACTGCACAAAAAAGCAGCCGCTCTGCCGGTTCCATTTATAGGGACTGCAGCAGAGTGGCTGCTTTTTATATGCATATGTTTTTCCTGGACTGTTAACGAAGGTTCAGCCTGCGTTTATGATAATTTCTTATATAATAAGTTTCCTACACTCTGGATCACCTGCACAAAGATGATCAGCACAATACTGGTACTTATCAGATACGGCATTTTATATGCCTGGTATCCATAACGGATGGCCACATCGCCCAGACCGCCGGCACCAATGGCACCGCCCATTGCGCTGTAACCGATCAGGCTGATCATAGTCAGTGTGATACCGGAAAGAATAGCCGGAAGAGCTTCTTTTAAGTATACACGGAAGATGATCTGCAGGTCTCCAGCGCCGAAAGAACGGGCTGCTTCGATGAGACCATGGTCTACACTGCGAAGAGCAGACTCAATCACTCTGGCTACAAAAGGAATGGCAGAAATGGTTAAAGGCACTAAAGCTGCCTTTGTACCAATGGCCTTTCCTGCGATCATACGGGTAAACGGGATAACGATAACCATTAAAATGATAAACGGGAAGCTGCGGAATACATTTACAAGGATATCCAGGATACCGTAAATGATCTTGTTAGGCCGCAGGCCGTCCGGTGCTGTCACTGTAAGCACGATGGCCGGGATAAAACCTAAGATCACGGAAAAAATGGTAGAACCGATGACCATATATACAGTCTGCCCGAAGGCTTTCATAATTACATCATACATTTTCAAGCACCTCCCATAAAATACCTCTGTCTGTAAGCCATGCAGTTACACGCTCTCTGTCTGCTTCTGTTACATTGATCACCAGGCTTCCCATAATGGTTCCGCGGAAGTTCTCCAGCTTGCCCTGGCAGATACCAAAATTGATTCCCAGTTCATGCGCCAGGTGAGTAATAGCACTGTCGCTGGCAGTTTCATCGTTAAAGAACAGACGGACATTGACGCCGTCTTTTGGAAGGAACTCTACACTGTCACCTACGAACTCCTGAACGTCCTTATTTGGCGCTACGAACAGTTCTTCCGGCTTTCCGGTAGCGATCATTTTACCATGCTTTAAGAACGCAACTTTGTTGCAGATCTCTTTTACAACTTCCATCTGGTGGGTTACCACAACAATGGTGATCCCCAGCTCTTTGTTGATCTTTAAAAGCAGTGCCAGAATACCTTTTGTGATCTGCGGATCCAATGCAGAGGTTGCCTCATCACAAAGGAGGATCTTTGGATTTAATACAAGGGCTCTTGCAATCGCCACCCTCTGTTTCTGACCGCCGGAAAGCTGTTTGGGATAGCTGTTTACCTTATCCTTTAAGCCGACCAGATCTAACAGTTCCATAATACGGTCATGATTTTCCTTGCTGTTCTTATTCTGTCCCCAGAATTGAAGAGGAAGGGCAATGTTATCATACACATTCAGACGGCCTAACAGATTGAAGTTCTGAAAGATCATTCCCATGTCCTTGCGCACCAACTGAAGTTCTTTCTGGCTGAGACCTGCGATCTCCTTTCCTTCTACTGTAATAGAGCCGCCGTTGTACTTTTCCAGTCCGTTGATGCAGCGCAGCAATGTGGATTTACCGGCGCCGCTCTGTCCGATGATCCCAAAGATATCTCCCTGGTCGATATTAATGGAAATATCCTCCAGCACCTGAAGGCTACCAAATTGTTTGCTTACGTGTTCAATATTGATCATAAATTTCTCCTTCTAAACAGATATTGAAACAGATATAAAACGGGCAAACGGCTGCTGCAAAATTTCCTGTTTTTCAGGTTTTTACAGCAGCCTCTGCCATCTCATAATCTCATATCAGGTAACATTCAGAAGTGGGGGATTTCCGGATGTTTCTGTCTGTTGCTATTGTATACAGGGAACGGTAACTGTATCCTAGAATGCCGGGATAACGGAACCGCTGTACTTCTCTTCGATGTAGTTCTTTACATCATCATTCTGTAATGCTGCGATCAGAGCCTTAGTCTTAGTGCTTTCTTCATTTCCCTCTTTAACAACCAGATAGTTAATGTACTTGTAGCTTTCGTCACTGTCTGCAAGCTCTGCTGCTAAAGCATCCTTCTCAGGATTTAAGTTTGCTTCCAGTGCGTAGTTTCCATTGATAACTGCTGCGTCTACATCGTCCAGGGATCTTGGCAAGTTTGCTGCATCCAGCTCAGTGATCTCGAAATTATGTGGATTTTCTGCAATGCTGGTCAGGTTGTAAAGATCCTCTGTTTCAGCCAGAGTGATCAGTCCATTGTCTGCTAACAGCTTAATAGCTCTGGATTCATTGGATCCATCGTTTGGTACTGCAATAGTTGCTCCGTCAGGAAGCTCTTCCAGGCTCTTGTAATTCTTGGAATAGATACCCATTGGCTCTAAGTGGATGCCTGCAACTTCTACTAAATGAAGTCCTCTTTCCTTGTTCTGCTCTTCCAGATAACGGATAGTCTGGAAATAGTTTGCATCGATCTCGCCATCTTCCAGGCTGGTATTTGGCTGAACATAATCATTAAATTCAACTACTTCTACATCCCAGCCAGCTGCTTCCAGCTTTGGAACTACTACATCATTTACGATCTCAGCATGTGGAACCGGTGTAACACCGATAGAAATCTTGTTGTCATCGCCTTCCGGAGCAGGAATTTCGCCTTCAGCTGCTGCCTCTGCCTTGGTCTCTTCTGCGCTGCTTTCAGCTGCTTCAGAAGAAGCTGCTTCGGTGGTTGCTGCCTCAGTTGCTGCTGCGGTAGTCTCTGCTGCCTTGCTGCCGCATCCTGCAAGAACGGTAATTGCTGCTGTTGCTGCTACTGCTAATGATAACCATCTTTTCTTCATAATATTTGTCTCCTCTCTTATCAGGCCCCGGTGGTCTGATCTCCCTTGTTTGTGTTTGTTGCTTGTTGTCTGTGTTTCTTTTGATAGTCTGAATTCTAACACATCCCCCTTGGTCTGTCTATTTCATAAAATCTTTATCTGGCTATAGGTAAAACCTATAACAGGCAATTTCTGATTATGCTATACTCTAATAAATATACCTATAAAAGAAAGGCATACCCCCATGAGCGAAACAAAGATCATTCCCACAACCGGGCGGAATAACTGCGGCGGCCGCTGCATCATCTACGCCCACGTCCGTGACGGAGTTATTGAAAAACTTTCCACTGAAACAAAAGGAACACCGGAGCATCCTGTTCCCTTATGCGCCTGCGCCAAAGGCTTAAACTACCATAAAACATTTTTAGGTGAAGACCGGCTTCGCTGGCCTATGAAACGGGTCGGTGAACGTGGAGAAGGGAAATTTGCCCGGATCAGCTGGGAGGAAGCCCTGGATATCCTTACATCTGAATACATCCGCATCCGGGATACTTACGGTCCCGGTTCCCGCTATGTCAATGACGGCTGCGGCATCAGCGCTGTTATGCGTGGCGACCGTATGATGCAGCGCCTGCTGGCATTAGACGGCGGTTATCTTGGCTGCTATAACTCCTACAGCTCTGCCTGCATCCGCAATGCAACGGATATTACCTATGGAACCAGCGAGACCGGCACCCATCCTTCCGACTGGTTAAACAGCCATCTGATCATCCTGTGGGGTCATAATCCTGCAGAGACAAAATTTGACAGCAGCACCATGTTTTACTTAAAAAAGGCAAAAGCCGCCGGTATTCCCATTATTGTCATTGATCCCCGAAAAAATGATACTGCTGTTGCCTTAAATGCCCAGTGGATCCCCATCCGTCCTGCTACAGACAGCGCTTTGGCGGATGCCATGGCCTACGTTATTATAAAAGAAGGGCTTCAGGATCAGGAATTCTTAGATAAATGCTGTCTTGGCTTTGACGCAGCCCATATGCCGGAAGGCGCAGATCCATCCCTTAACTGCCTTTCCTATTTAATGGGCGAAACAGACAGTATTCCAAAGACACCTGAATGGGGTGAAAAGATCACCGGTATCCCAGCTGACACCATCCGTGAGCTGGCGATCCGCTATGCCACCACAAAACCGGCTGCCATTATCCAGGGATATGGCGCCCAGAGAAATGCATATGGGGAGCAAAGTGCCCGTGGCGCTATCCTTCTTGCCTGTCTTACAGGAAATGTAGGCATCAGCGGTGGTTCTGCAGCCGGTGCCGGTGACTGTTCCACCCATGAACTGCCGGGATTTCCGGTCCTTGATAATCCTTATAACAGAGCACTGCCAGTTTTCCTCTGGACCGATGCAGTGGATCATGGTAAAGGCATGAACGAATATGACGGCATCCGTACCTGTGATCAGGGGATCTTTGATGATCCAAAGGATATTACACTGAATTCCAATATAAAAATGATCTTCAACCTGGCAAGCAACACTCTTGTAAACCAGCATGGGGACATTAACCGCACTGCCAAACTTTTAAAAGACACTTCCAAGTGCGAATTCATCGTCTGCTCCGACTTATTTATGACCGCCAGCGCCAAATTTGCAGACCTGCTCCTTCCAGGAGTTTCCATGTTTGAGGAGGAAAATATTACAAAGCCGTGGAAATTTACAGAATTTCTGGGATTTAACAATAAGGTCATTGAACCTCTTTATGAATGTAAAACAGAATATGAATGGATCCGGGAACTGGCAAAGCGGATCGACTTAGAAGAAGAATTTACAGAAGGCCGTGATTACAGCCAGTGGATGCGCTATATTTACGATGACCTGCGCACCAGGGAACCGGAACTGCCGGAATATGATGAATTCCGTGAAAAAGGCATTTATAAATTTGAAGAAGGACATTATCCTATTTCCTTTGAAAAAGAAGTAAAAGACCCGGAGCATCATCCATTCCCGACTCCAAGTGGGAAGATCGAGCTGTTTTCTACTAAATTGTGGAAAACTCCTATGAAAGACTTTATGCCGCCTATCCCCCGGTACGTAGCCCCGCCGGAAGGTCCGGAGGACCCGCTGACAAAGCGCTTTCCGTTGCAGTTATCCGACTGGCACAGCAAATGCCGCACCCATACGGTCCATGACAATAACCTTGGGCTTCACAGACTGGACCCACAAAAACTCTGGATCCACCCGGAAGATGCCGCCGCCCGTGACATTAAAGACGGTGATATGGTCCTTGTATACAATGACCGTGGACAGGTAAAAATACCGGCTAAGATCACCGACCGGGTAGCCAAAGGCGTCACCACCCTTTCCCAGGGCACCTGGTATACGCCAGACGAAAACGGCGTAGATACACGAGGCTCCATCAACGTACTCACCTCCCAGAGACCGACTCCATTTGCAAGAGGGAACGGACAGCATACGAACCTGGTGGAAGTGAAAAAATTATAACAATATACGAAAAACAGGAGTTATCCGCAAAATATCAGTTCGGACAACTCCTGCTTTTAACTGAGTGCTCAATAAATATTATCTGTTTTATAATTACTGTTCAAGACGTAAGATTTCTTCACCTTTCACAGCAAACTCTTTTTCCAACAGCGTAAACATTGCTCCGCTTGAAAATACAACCGGTGATACCAGAGATTTTCCTGCGCCTGTCACCTGGTCCAGATCAACCTTTACCAGCACCTGTCCCTGTTTTACCTGATCCCCCTGTTTTACTTTTACATCAAATCCAGAACCATTTAATTCTACTGTATCCAAACCAATATGGATCAAACATTCTAAACCGTCTTCACGTTTTAAACCATAGGCATGTCCTGTAGGAAATGCAGCCGTCACTTCGCCGTCAAATGGAGCAATTACTTCACCATCTGTAAGTTCCACAGCAAAACCATCTCCTAGGATTTTAGAAGCAAATGTCTCATCTTCTACCTGATCGACCGGAATAATTTTTCCTGTAGCCGGAGATACAAATTCTGCTTTTTTAATCTCTGGTGCTTTTTTCAGCCAGCCAAATAATCCCATACGCACCTCCTGATCACTTTAATTCAGGCCAGTAATCCTTGTTTGCTTCAATCAGATCATCCAGGATCTGTTTTGCTACAGAAGCACTTGGAACTGTCTTTGATAAAGTAAGCGCCTGCCACAGTTTTAAATAGCTGTGTTCTACATATGCCTGTACAACCAGTTTTTCAACTGCAAGCTGTTCCTGCATCATACCTCTTTCAAAGGTTGGGATTTCTCCCTGGCACATTGGCTCCGGACCATTAAATCCTACAACACATGGTACCTCTACCATTGCATCATCATCGAAATTACTGATCGCACCCTTATTCTCTACAATACACAGCATAATCTCATGTGTATTATAAGCCAGTGCCCTTGCCAGTGATACGATAAAAGCCGCATGATTATCAACAGTAAACTCACCGCCTGTAGCAGTTCCTTTGCGGATGATCTCTCTTGCTGCGCCAAATACTTCTTTTTCTCTTCCTTCGATCACTTCATCTGCGCGGGTATGGTTTGGATCTGTATGCTCTACTACATAATCCGGATACATATAGTACTTTAAGTATGTATTTGGTAAAAACTGTGGATCCAGGGCCAGAAGATCTTTCGCTTTTCTGTGTGTCGCCTGCCAGCTTGCATCCATATGCTGTGTTTCGATTGCTTTCTGGGTAAGATAACCGTTTTCAGCAACATATTTTATTAATTTAGGCATATAATCTTCGCCCGTTGTTTTATCCTTTACACTGGTCCACCAGCCAAAGTGATTTAAACCAAAATAGCGAACATCCAGATCATCGTACTCTTTTCCTACAATGTATGCCATTCTTCTTCTGGTACCTACCGGCATATCACAGATATTGATCACCTTTGCCTTTGGTCTTAATACACGGCAGGCTTCCGCAACGATAGATGCAGGATTAGAGTAATTAAGCATCCAGCAATCCGGAGAATATTTTTCCATATAATCAATAATCTCCAGCATACCGGTAATGCTTCTCATTCCATAAGCAATACCGCCCGGGCCACAGGTTTCCTGTCCAACAACGCCGTATTTCATTGGGATCCGCTCATCCAGTCTGCGCATTGCATATTTTCCTACACGGATATGTGCCATACAAAAATCTTTTCCTGTAAATGCAGTCTCTGGATCAGTTGTATATGCAAAATGGATCTGAGGAGCCTCTTCTTTCATTAATATTTCAAGTGCTTCTCCTATAACAGCCTGACGCTCTGCATCATTATCATAAAGTGTTACTGAATTCAGCGGAAAATCTTCCTGATGCTCTAACATCATTTTTACAATTCCTGGTGTGTAAGTGCTACCGCCTCCGGCAATCACTACATTAAACTTTTTTCCGTTCATTTTTATGATCTCCCTTCTATTACTGATCCAAGCCCAGTTCCTTGTCTACTGCCTTTCTTACCTGATTGATCTGAAGACCGTAAACCACCTGGACTGTTTCATTTTTCTTAAATACACCTGCAGCTCCTGTCTGCTGCTTTAAAACCTCATCCTTAACAAGCGAACTGTCTTTTACGATCAGACGCAGACGTGTAAAACAGTTATCTACTTTTTCAATATTGTCCGGACCGCCTAATGCTTCTACGATCAGCTTTGCATTGATCTCCCCATTGTCAGATGCTGCTGTTTTTTCTGCAGATGCCTTTGCAGTCTTTTCTTTATACTCAGCCTTTGTATGAAGTTTCATTTCCATTCCATTATCTTCACGCCCAAGTGTTTTTAAGTTCAGCTTGGTGATCAGGAAACGGAATAAGAAATAATAAATAACAAATTCCGCAACTCCTATTAAAAGATAAATTGGCCAATGTGTCTTTCCAATTCCTAACGGGATATTATACAGGAGGAAATCAATAAATCCATTTGGTCCGATGGCACGGCAGTTTAATATATTAAATACTACCATTCCAAGTCCGCTTAATACTGCATGGGCTACAAATAAGATCGGCGCTACAAACAGGAAAGAGAATTCAATTGGTTCTGTTACACCGGCAATAAAGGATGTAAATGCAGCCGGGATCAGGATTGCTTTGATCTTCTGACGGTTTTCGGGTCTTGCTGTGTGATACATTGCAAGGCATGCGCCAACCAGACCAAACATTTTTGAAAGTCCTCTTGCATCCCATACTACAGAAGAGGATAAGATCGGGATAGACGGATCTGCCATTTCCGCATAGTAAATATTTCGGCAGCCTTCGTATACCTGACCTGCAATCTGCTCTGTACCACCCAGTTTTGTGTAAAGAAACGGGGTGTAAACCAGATGATGAAGTCCTGTAGGGATCAGAAGCCGTTCTAGTGCTCCGTAAATAAAAATACCAAAGTTTCCGGTTCTGTTAATGAAATATCCCAGACTGTCGATCACCATCTGCACAGGAGGCCATACATAAGTAAGAACAACTGCAAGAATGATGATAACCGGGATCAGTACAATAAATACAAATCTTGCACCTCCATAGATCTGGAATGCATTGTTAAATTCCGTATCAATGAAACGGTTATGCACATATGCACTTACACATCCAAGAATAATTCCCAGGAATACACCCATATCCAGGATCTGAATTCCCAGAACTACTGCCTGGCCGCTTCCTCTCAATGCGTCTGCATCCACTAACATTCCTCTTAATCCCATGAATTTATTCATGGCATTGATAAATACCAGGAATGCAAGAAGTGCTGTAAATCCGGCTTCCGCTTTTTTCTTCTTTGCAAGTCCGATTGCAATACCAGTACAGAAGATCAGTCCCAGGTTATTCAGTATCGCTACCAGTGCGCCTGAAAGGATTGTTCCAAATCCCTTTGTTACCGGATTGTCAAGAAACGGTAAGATTTCCATCAGTCTCGCATTTGTCAAAACATTTCCCACGGCGATCAGAAGGCCTGCAATAGGAAGGATCAGCACAGGCATGAACATAGCCTTTGAAAAGGCCTGCATAGCACTCATTACTTTTTCTTTCATTTTACCTCTCTCCATTTTCCAACATAATATTCACTGTCTGTAAAAGATTATGTTTTTTATTCCACGTGGTGATATTTGGAATTATACAGCTTACTGAGAAAAAGTACAGATTTTCAGATCAAAAGAAAACGTGTTACCCAATTGCGTAACACGTTTCACAGAATTATATAAAATTGTATAAATACGCTCTTATTTTATAGAAATGCGATAATATTCATAGATCAAAAGTTCGATCATCATCATTGTTTTTGCAAAATAAAGGGTAGGTTTCATATTCCTGTCATCTAAAGGATTATCATCTTCTACCTCGATCACACAATCACTGTGTTCTTTCAACGGACTGTCTCCCGCATGGGTAAATCCTACTGTAAAAATAGAGTTTTCTTCTGCTGTCTTTACCCGGTTCAACACATAAGGTGAACGCCCCGATCTGGAAAACGCAATAAAAACACCTATGGACTCCATGTTATTTTCAAAAATACCAATAGAATCTGCCCCATTTGATAAAATACATTTAATACCCAAAACCAGAAGTTTTTTTCCCAGATAATTTGCCATCATAGAGGAAAAGCCCATACCATAAATAAATACAGTATCCGGCGTTGCGCAGATTTTTTCTGCCGCCCTGCGCAGGTTCTGGTAGTTTTCCAAAGATACAGCTTCCTTTCCGGCAAAATGGCTGACAAAATCTTCATTTACCTCATAACCACGGCTGATACCGCCCACTGCTCCCAGAAGTTTATAATACATCTCAATAAAACCATTATAACCCAGTTTACGTGAAAGTCTCATAACTGTGGATGTAGACGTAAAGTTTTCCCGGGCCACTCCCCGTACCCCTAATTTTAAAGCCTGATCAAGATGAGTCAGCAGATATTCCAATACATTCCGCTCTATATCTGTCAACTGTATTCCACAAGTCAGTTTCTCAATGTCAATCTCCATATACACAGCACCTCTTCATCTTCATTGCATTGTTCCTGAGTAAGCTAATTATTGTAGTATACCATTTTCATTTTGATTTTACAAATTCCACCAGTCGCTGTATACTTTTATTTTGAATAAACTGAATTTGTTGATTGAATATTGTAAAGGACATGTTGATTATGAAACCATTTGTAGATACCTGTATCCGCTTTTTTAAAAAAGAAACTGTATTATGTGTTGCCGGAATTTTAGCCTTTATTTCCGCATTCTTTGTACATCCCTCTGCCGCTTATATAGGGTATATCGACTTCCGGGTCCTTTCCCTGCTTTTCTGTCTTATGCTGGTGGTGGCTGGATTTCAGAGTATTGGTCTTTTTCATTTTCTCGGCTCTGCACTGCTTACAAAAGTACGGACTACACGGCAATTAATACTGGTGCTTTCCCTGCTGTGCTTCTTTTCCAGCATGTTCATCACCAATGATGTATCGCTGCTTACATTCGTGCCTTTTGGCATTATGATCCTGACTATGACCGGACAGCAAAAACTGTTGATCTCCACCATTGTTTTGCAGACTATCGGAGCAAATTTAGGAAGCATGTTCACACCTGTAGGTAATCCCCAGAACCTGTATCTGGCCTCTGCCTTTTCTGTTTCCACAGGGACTTTCTTGATGCGTATGCTTCCCCTTACAGCCCTTTCTCTGATTTTGCTGGTTGCGGCAGCCTGCATGCTTCCCTCTGCATCTGTAGACATAGCTTCCCAACCAGTAGAAGAACAACCAGAACCGAAAAAGCTGGCTGTTTACCTGGCTCTTTTTGTGGTCTGTCTGGGATGCGTATCCCACCTGATCCCATATCCTGTTATGCTGGTTCTCGTCCTCGTAACTTTGCTTTTTACCAACCGGGCATTGTTCCATAAAGCAGATTACTTTCTGCTTTTAACGTTTGTTTTCTTTTTTCTGTTCATCGGAAATGTGCAGAACATCCCGGCAGTATCTGACCTGCTCCACAAGCTGATCCGGGGACGTGAACTGGGCGCTGGGATCCTTTTAAGCCAGTGCATCAGCAATGTACCTGCTGCCATCCTGCTTTCAAGCTTTACAGACCAGGTCACACCTCTGCTGTACGGGGTCAATATCGGCGGCCTTGGAACTCTGATCGCATCCTTAGCCAGTCTGATCTCCTATCGTTTTTATGTGGGGACAGAAAATGCGCATACCGGGCGCTATATGAAGGTATTTACACTTTATAATGTGATCTTTCTGGTCATCCTGGCTTTGGTGGCATGGAAAATTCTTTAAAATATACAGCAAAAATCCCCGTCTGATCCGACGGGGATAACTGGCAGATTTTTACTTTTTAATCCGCTTTAAACAATGTCATTACAAAGCTGCTGATCTTTTCACTGGTTTCCCGGCAGACCGCCTGAACTTCCTCACTGTCTGCTTCCGGGTCTTCCCCGCATACATCCACACCAATAAGCGTTTTATCCGGTGTCTGCTGCATATACGCATCTATAAAATGTAAAACCTGATTTGAAGCCACATTTCCCTGATCCCAGTTGGTCTTTCCTTCAGACTCTGATAAAATATCTTTATCAATGGAAATATACAGTGGCAATGGATCTTTTTCATCGGCTCCTAAATCATTTTCTTTGCACTGTCCACAAAGTTTCTTTATTCCATCCGGCTTTTCCACATTTTGAAGAAATTCTTCCTCAGAGATCCAGGTTACTTTCCTGATCAATTCTTCCCCGTCTTCCAAAAGCTCCCTTTTTGTTTCTTCCATGGCAGTTTCCGGTGGTCCCACCAGAATTACATGTTTTAAATTTTCATTGGTCTCCAGTGCTTCCCGGATCCAGCCACCGCAGGATAAAATGCCGCCAAAGGCCGGTCTCTGCATATCCGTATGGTGGTCAAATACTAACAGTTCAAAAGGTTCCTTTACCAATTCCAGCCACAGTTTTGTCAGATAATGGTAATTGCCGGAGTCTAAAAAATGCAGTCCTTCCGGACCAAATGGGACAATTCTCTTTCCGATCTCTTCCTCTGCCAGGCTATCACAATAGCAGTTAGTCCCCGGAATGTCCTGGCAGTCCAACTGGGAAATAATATGATTATTTGTTTTTCCTGCCTCCAGCACTGCCTTTAGGCCCTGCACTTCGTAAACTCCACTGAAATTCATGATCACAATGTTATTCTTCATATTTAAAACCTCTCCGTACCTGATAAATGGCCTTGCACCGCTTTCCGTTCTGCTCCAAACGCTTCACAGCCTGCAACGCGCCCCCGGGCGCGTTTCCCACTTCCATTTTAAGCGAAAAAAAGCTGCAGCTTCTAAGAAACTGCAGCCATTTTTATTTCACAACTATTACTTATTTCTCAGCGATTGCTTCGATCTCGCAAAGAACGCCCTTTGGAAGAGACTTAACTGCTACGCAGCTTCTAGCTGGCTTAGAAGTAAAGTACTTAGCGTATACTTCGTTGAATGCTGCGAAATCGCCCATATCTGCTAAGAAGCAGGTGGTCTTGATAACTTTGTCATAGCCGCTTCCTGCTGCTTCCAGGATAGCTCCTACGTTCTTGCAGCTCTGCTCAGCCTGTGCAGCGATGCCTTCTGGTACAGTGCCGTCAGCTGGATTTACCGGGATCTGACCGGAAGTATAAACAATACCGTTTACTTCAAAACCCTGAGAATAAGGTCCGATTGCGCCTGGTGCTTTTTCTGTGTTGATTAATTTCATTTTCAAATCCTCCTTTGAACTGTGATGTTCACATCATGTATCCAATATTATAGCCAACCTTTGTAAATATTGCAATGTTTTTATACACATACATCATTAAAATTAAGTAAAAACATACATGATTATTTTTTATTAACCTAAATAATTTTGTAAAACATAGTAACAAATAAATTTAAAAGCTGACTATTTATCTATAAATATACTCTGTGCTATTTTGCAAATCTATTAACTGTTTTATACTTTTAACATTCCAAGAAGGTATTCTCTGCTGTTCTTCTCCGGCTCTTCCAAAACCAGTTCCAGAAAATGATGCAATGTCTGCCCCACTTCTTTTCCCGGCTTCATTCCGGCTTTTATCAGGTCATTTCCGGTAACAGCAAGCATTTTTAAGGAAATGCAGTCACCGTCTGCGCGGATCTCATCCCGCAATGCACAGATCCGCTCTAACTGCCTTACCGCCACACTTTCGCTATCCTTGTCTTTTGCTGCCTCTTTTGCCAGACACAGCTTAATATTTAACAGATCATCAAATAATTCCGGTTCCATCTGGCTCATGACTTTACGGATCTGAGGCTTGCTTTCGATACCTGGCATAAATTCCAGTTCTGCTGCCGTTTCCAGCGTACACATTTCATCTGTTTTTCCATCTGGAAGAGCGATCTCCCCGCAAATGGATCTTTCGATCCAACCAGTCAGCACCTTTACCTGGTAAATAGTATCATTATCCAGTTTCAGATCCCGTAAAATGCGCACTGACTGCTCCGGTGTTCCTTTTCTTAAAAATAAAGCCCAACGAAGGGCCTTTTTTGCAGGAACAGTAATCGGCATATCTGCAAGCATTTCTCCCATTTTGTGAAATGTTTCAGAAACATAGGGGCTGATGCCTGTTTCATATACCAGCTTCATAGTCTGTGGCCGGTCACTTAAAAGCAGCTTGGTCAGTTCCACCTGGATACGTTCTTTGCTTACGTGGATCAGATTTGGAGCGATTTCTGTGATCGCCTGCCGTGTGGCATCTTCGATCTCAAATCCCAGCTGGGCAGAAAAACGGATAGCCCGCAGGATACGCAGGGCATCTTCTGTAAAACGTTCCGTTGGATTTCCAACGCAGCGGATCACTTTACGGTCAATGTCTTCCCTGCCGCCGAAAATATCCACCAGGCCTGTATTGTGATTATAAGCCATGGCGTTAATAGTAAAGTCACGGCGCTTTAAATCTTCTTCAAGAGAAGGGGTAAAAGTAACAGTATCCGGGTGTCGGCCATCTGTATAATCGCCGTCCACCCGGAATGTAGTTACCTCATATCCCTCTTTTCCAACCATAATGGTCACAGTGCCATGCTGTATGCCTGTATCCAGTGTCCTGGTAAAGAGAGCCTTGACCTGCTCCGGTCTGGCACTGGTGGTAATATCCCAGTCTCCCGGCTCTCTTTTCAGGATCATGTCCCGGACACAGCCGCCTACTACATAGGCCTCGTAACCATGTTCATTTAACCTGTCAATGATCTTTCTTGCAGGTTCCGGGATATTCATTTTCATATTAATATGCACGTCCCCAGTAAACCATCTTCTTAGCTGGCTTTCCGCAGCATACACACTTGTCAGACAGAGTTTCCTGCTCAAATGGCATGCATCTGGAAGTTGCGCCGGTTACTTCCTTGATCTTGTCTTCGCATTCCTGGCATCCGCACCACATAGCCTTTACGAAACCTGGCTTTGTGTTAATGGTCTCAACGAACTCATCCCAGCCTAAAGCGGTATAAGTGTGGGCATCTCTGTGCTTTCTTGCCTTCTCTAACATGTCATGCTGGATGGTATCAAGCAGTTCTGCTGCCTTTGCTTCTAACTCGTCCAGGGAAACAACGGTCTTTTCGTGGGTATCGCGGCGTACCAGAACAGCCTGGTTGTTTTCCATATCCTTTGGTCCGATCTCTACTCTTAACGGGATACCACGCATCTCGCAGTCAGCAAACTTCCAGCCCGGGCTCTTGTCGCTGTCGTCTACCTTTACAGAGAAGCCGGACTTGATCAGACGGTCTCTTAACTCGAATGCCTTGTCTAATACGCCTTCCTTCTTCTGCTGGATCGGAACTACCATGATCTGTACAGGAGCAATTCTTGGAGGCAGTACCAGACCATTGTCATCACCATGTACCATGATGATAGCGCCGATCATACGGGTTGTCATACCCCAGGAAGTCTGGTAAACATGCTTTAATGTATTGTCTTTATCAGTAAACTGGATATCAAATGCCTTTGCAAAGCCGTCACCGAAGTTGTGGCTGGTACCGGACTGTAATGCCTTACCATCATGCATCAGGGACTCGATGGTGTAAGTAGCCTCTGCACCTGCAAATTTCTCCTTATCAGTCTTCTGTCCCTTGATAACCGGGATCGCTAAAACCTGCTCGCAGAAATCAGCGTATACATTTAACATCTGGATGGTACGTTCCTCTGCCTCTTCAGCAGTTGCATGAGCAGTATGTCCTTCCTGCCATAAGAACTCTCTGGAACGAAGGAATGGACGGGTTGTCTTCTCCCAACGAACAACAGAGCACCACTGGTTGTATACCTTTGGAAGGTCACGGTAAGAATGAATGTCTCTTGCATAGAAATCGCAGAACAGAGTCTCAGAAGTAGGTCTTACGCAAAGTCTCTCCTGAAGTGGCTCTAATCCGCCATGAGTTACCCATGCAACTTCCGGTGCGAAACCTTCTACATGGTCTTTTTCCTTCTCTAACAGGCTTTCCGGAATGAAAATAGGCATGTATACGTTCTGTACACCTGTCTCTTTAAATCTGCGGTCCAGTTCTTTCTGGATGTTCTCCCAGATCGCATATCCAGCTGGCTTGATGACCATACAGCCCTTTACGCTTGCATAATCGCACAGCTCTGCTTTTTTAACCACATCGGTATACCACTGGGCAAAGTCAGTGTCCATGGATGTGATCGCTTCTACCATTTTTTTGTTGTCTGCCATGATTTTTCTCCTTTTTATTTCTTTCTTTTTAAACCATGTACTCTCGGAACCTTTTTGTACTTGATTTTGCGAGAAGATTTTTTGTCAGTTGTGCCCAGATTTCTGAGGCGTACGCGGGGCGTACGTTGATGAAATTTGGGCGCGACTGGCGGAAAATCAGCCGCAAAGGCAAGTGCAGGAAAGGTTTCGAGAGTACATAAAATCAAAAGAGCCATCCGATCCCATGCATCAACTTACTGCAAGGGACCGAATGACTCGGCGGTACCACCCTTCTTAGTTCCTGCAAAAATGTTGAGGCAAATGACATTTTACCTCTGCAGAAACCCTCTTGTTTATCCTCTAACGCAGGAAATACGCTGCATTTATCATACAGAGCTCCAGGGCAGGTTGGGTCACGCTTTCGTAAGGAACTTCCACCAGTGTTCCTCTCTCTGTAACGGGCTGTCCGACTTAATGATCCCCTTCAACGCCATTTTCATGGAATTTCATAGATCCTCTTTGATTTACGTCATTTCCTTTCGATTTTACGCCAGAACGGGATTTTTGTCAATGGGACATAAAACGGTTACCACCGTCTATCATAGCTGACTTATTTGTTTCATTATGCCTCTGTTCATCGTTCATAGGCTGCGTGATCAATAATTCTGTCATATCCTCGATCAGCAACAATCCCAGCGGCCCCAGAAACAGCCCTGCTATCCCAAACAGTTTCAGTCCCACATACACTGCCCCCAGTGTCTCAAAAGGCGAAAGCCCCATCTGTCCACTCATAAGATGTACTTCCAGGAACTGCCGCATAAAAGTACAGATCAGATATAAACCTGTTAAGATCAATGCTGTTTTCCAGCTTCCCATGGCAATCTCAATGACCGCCCACGGCACCAGCACCGTTCCTGTTCCTAATACCGGAAAGGCATCCATGATACCAATCCCCATTCCCACAAGGACAGGACATGGATTTCCCACCAAAAACATGCCTATTGTACACAAAAATGAGGTAAGTAAAAATATGATTCCCTGACTTTTAAACCACACTTTCCCGGTGCTTACCAGCCTGTCACCGATCAGACGGAACTCCCGGCTGAAAACAGACCGGTCCCGCCGTTCTTTTAACTCTTCCATTTCCTGTAAGCTTAAAATGGCGCTGCAGAAAGAAAACAGGCTTATAAATCCAATACGACCTATAACTCCGGCTGTATAATAAGAGCCAACCATCAAGGACGGCACCGATTTCTCTTTCACATACTTTGTTCCTGCTTCGATCATACTTCCTGCCACATGGATTCCCCAGCCGGGATCAAGGCCGAACCGCTTCTCAAGACCGGAACATTTTTCCTCGATCCAGAAATAAAGCCCATCCAGCCATACAGGAAGCTGGTTCATCAAAGTAGACGTTTCTTCCCACAGACGGCGGATGCCCAAAGTCAGCAGAAAACTTCCAAGCACCGCTAAGATCAGTAACTGTACCGATCCGATCAGTCCCAGTGATGGCTTCCATTTTTTTCCAAATATACGCACTGTAATCCGGTGCTGTAAAAACCGGGCTGACGGCCGAAGGAGCAGTGCCAGTGTATAACCCAATAAAAGAGGAACCACAAGTGGCAGCAGGTATTTAAGACCTGCATACACCATTCCTGTGATTCCTGTTATAATAAAAAATTTCTTCAGTTTCTTTCCCGGTTTTTCCATGGACTCACCTGTTTTTTGATCTGTACTTCCTTTGTACATTCTTATTATGAGTCTTATGGACGGGAATTATTCACGGTCTTTAATTGCATTCCGATATTTTTCTTTTTCCGTTATACGGTTTCTTTTTCGCCATCTTCCGGCTTTTCTTCATCTTTGCACACATCTTCCAGATATGCCAGAGCAGCTCTTAAACAGCCGTCAACACCAACTAAACTGCTGTCCACGCAAAGATGATAATTCTGGGCTCTTCCCCAGGTATTTCCAGTATAATACTGGTAATAATCCCGGCGCTTGCGGTCAACAGCACGGATCTTCATTTCCATGTCTTTTTCGTTGATGCCTTCTTCCGGTTCCAGTTCCATCAGACGTTTTATGCGCTGTTTCATTTTTGAATATATGAAAATGTTCACGCTGTCCTCCAGGATCATATCTGCGCAGCGTCCTACGATCACACATGGGCCATGAGAAGCCAGTCTGCGGATCACATTGGACTGGGCCACAAAAATCTGATCAGACATAGGCACTTTATACAACTCCGAAAAAGAATGATGGATCTTGTGATCCAAAGGATCGTCCTCGATCACATGCTCATCATATTTGCGGAACGCTTCCTCTGCAATATTAATATCATCTGCTGCCATGGAGATCAGTTCCTTGTCATAAAAAGGAATCCCCAGCGCCTCTGCCAGCTTCACACCCAGTTCTCTTCCACCGCTGCCGAATTCACGGCTCACTGTAATCACCTTGTTCATAATACTTTTCCCCGCCTTTCTCCTTGGTAACTGCTGTTCTAGTAGTATAGCACATTTCCCTGGAAAAAGGGGTTAATTTTATCTTAAACCATATAAGTAAGCTCGTGTTTTCAAGAATACATTCAAAGGGGCATAGGTGTCCGCGCGATTAGAATAACTGCCAAAACAGCGCCCGCAAACGCTGCAGCAGCAACAACTGCTATCACTTTTCTGCTGAGTTTCTTCTTTGCTGCCTTACAGATCAGCGCAGCACAAGCCACGCAGACAACCGCAGCAGCCATGGCGATACCTATCATCTCCCATAACCAGGATAACTCGTATAAGAGTCTCATACATTTCCCCTCACCTTCTGTTGATCACCGCAAAATACCTTTTGCCACAACATCATGATAATACCATAGCCAAAAGGCCAGAAATCTGATGCAAGCCTGCTTGCAGGAAGATTTCTGGCCTCAGGACACCGGTATATCGTTTTCGTAAATAATGTACCAGTATCATAACATTTTGACGTTGCTGTGTAAACCTGTAAATTTTACAACTCATTCATTTGTTTTTTATATAAACACTACTTATTAAAGCAGATATACTCAATTCCCACGATCTCGCAGAACATCTTCAAAACCTTCGCATACTTTCCATAAACCATATGCAGATGGTTTGAGTTGATCTTCTCGTAGAACTTTTCATAGTCTGCCTCTGCTTCTACGAATGCATGTGGATAGCAGTATGTAGTCTCTTTTAACTTCTCAAGAGGATACATCTTTGTGGTTCCTTCAAAGCAGCCTAATACATATTTCCCATTGCTGCGGAACAGTCTGGCAACCGTTACATCACCTGGTTTGGAGATAAACTGGATGGATGCACCACCTGCTTCCCCGAAGATATGAGGCATTAAAGCGATCTTCTTCATAGCTTCTTCTTTGTTGTCCGGATCAGCGAAATATGGTGCCACGCTGCCGCAGTTTGCCAGTACAAATTCCTTATCGTTTCCGTCAAAGAACTTGATGTCCAGCAAACAGGAAGGCTTTCCTTCTGCGCACAGATTTAAGATGCGCATGGTCATAGCACCATCGCAGTCACACTCGCAAGAGGTAGGAATCGGTGTCTTTTCGCCGTCTGCGTCATATGGGTTGTTTAATAATGCCACGCCCAGACACTGGAGAACAAAATGGTCACTCATATCCTGCTGGCACTTGATGCCCATGAAGTTATATTTCTTTTCCGCAGCCATATCCTTTAACGCCAGATAACTGCGTACCTGTAATTCCAGTGTTTTCTCTGTAAACTTGTCACCGTATTCGATCCTCGGGACATTTTCCTTTACCCACTTTAAATGCTTCTGGACACGTTCTTCGTCCAGTGCCTTTGCACGGTATACGATCTCATACTGGTCGCAGTGGTCAAACTCTACCCCAAAGGTACTCTGCCACTGGCTTGGATCTGCTACCGTAGTCCCAATACCAATACTTCTTCCGCCGATCATTCCATAGCTGGAACGGCGAATGCCTTCTGCCACATAAACACCTTTTACAAAGTTATCTACCTTTTCCTGGATCTGTGGATCTTCATAATCACCTGATACACGGATACACTTCTTTCCGGTCTGGTCCAACATACCCCCAACTGCCAACAGTGTTACAAGGCTGGACGTATTGCGCTGCAAATTTCCTAACAGCAACACCGGATAGGAAGTTCCATAGGCAATGCGGAATGCTAAAGATGGGGTTGCCCAGATAGGCACATGGATGATCACAGCTTCAATGCCCTGTTTCTTGATCTCATCAGAAATATTCTGTCCATCTTCTGTGTCAAATACAATAGGTGAGATATAAAGGTCATATTTATCCCCAAAGGCCTTTTTTACCTTTTCAATCTCGCTTGCTACAATTGCTTCTCTCTTTTTATAAAATTCGCGACGGCTGTCACCTAATGTGACGATCGCTACCTTCTTTTTCTCCATGAGAAATCCCTCCTTTAGAATTACATGTTAAAACCACTCTGGCTTAATAAGTTTCGGTAATGCAAAGGCGATATCCGGTAAAAATGCGATCAGCACTACTACTACTACAGAAACCATGATATACGGGATAACAGCCTTAAACGACTTTTGCACACTCATTCCGGAAATCCTTCCTGCGATCAGCAAACACAGACCGTAAGGAGGTGTTACCTGACCAACTGCCAGTGTGATAACGATGATCAGACCTAACTGTACTGGTGTGATGCCAAATGCGGTTGCAACAGGCATTAATACAGGAACGAACAGGATCATTGCAGGAATAGCATCCATAAATGTTCCAAGGAATAAATAGAATCCGATCACAGCCAGCAAGAACTGCCACTTATATGGGAAGTAGGTAGCGAACATCTGCTGAACGCTGGTACTTACATTGTAGTAGCTTAAAAGCTGTCCCAAAGCATTTGCGGTTGCCAGAGCAAACAGGGAAGTGGCGCTGGTACGCAGTGTGTCATAAAGTAATGGTTTTACATCTTTTAAAGAAAGGTTCTTAAATACGAATACACCAAGGATGATCGCGTAGATACATGCAATCGCTGCGGACTCAGTTGCTGTACACAGGCCTCCGATAACGCCGCCGATAATAATAACAGGTGTTAATACTGGAGGAAGACATTTTATAGCCAGCTTTAAAAAGTCTTTAAATGACATTGGATCCTGTTTTGGATAATGATATTTCTTATTTCCCATGAAAATAACAAACATCTGTCCAAGACCGATCAGGATACCCGGAACAACACCGCCTAAAAACAGAGCGCCGATGGATGCGCCTGCTACGGAAGAGTAAACGACCATAGGAATAGATGGCGGGATAACGATACCGATGGTAGAAGAAGCCGCAGTTACACCTACGGAAGTTTCCTGATTGTAACCTTCTTCCTCCATAGCCGGGATCAGAATAGAACCGATACCTGCTGTATCAGCCTGGGAAGAACCGGAAATTCCGGCAAATAACATAGATACTAATACATTTGCATAGGCAAGACCGCCTGGGAATCTTCCTACGATACCATTACAGAACTGGATCAGTTTCTCACTGATCTTAGCACGGTTCATAATGTTTGCTGCCAGAACGAACAGCGGAACTGCAAGCAGTGTAAAGCTGTTCAGGCCGGTAAACATTTTCTGTACAACTGTAATTAAAGAAATAGAATTTAACTGGGAAATACCAAGGAGTGCCACCAGACCCAGGATATAGGCAATGGGGATTCCTGCAAATAATAAAACTAAAAACGCTGCTACCAGTACCAGGATCATAACTCTGCCTCCTTCATTGCCTTTTCAACTGCATCTTCTACCTGGCCTCTGTCAGGATGTTTGATACAATCTATGATATTTTCTACAGAGAACACTGCTGCTGTAAGGCCAAAGATGGGAACACATAACCAGCTCCATCCTTTACTTACCGGCATAGAAGTCATTTTCCATGCTGCAAACTGCTGTACCAGCTTAATGCCGTAAATGCCAACCACCAGGTTGAAGATCAGGACAAATATATGTCCTGCCAGTTCATCTGCAAAAAGGGATTTTCCTTTTAATTTTTCGGTTAATGCTGTAAATTTAAAGTGTTCATTGGAGCGAACCATTGGTGCTGATCCGATAAAGCAGCACCATGCCAGAGCGGCGTTGGCAACTTCTTCTGTAAAAGCCGCCTGGAATCCGAATACACGGGAACATACCTGTACTGTGGTGCACACAAAGAAAACTGCAACAGATGCCATTCCTACGATATACAGAACTTTTTCCATCAGATCACATATCTTTTTCACGTTAAAACCTCCATTTTCAATGTTCTCCCGGAATCTTTTCACGGGATCAGGTGCAAAACATTCTGGAAAAACATATGAAAAACGCGTACAACTATCTACACAGCTATACGCGTTTTTCTTACAATGCCGTATCTGCTATGCCTGCTTATTTTGCTGCTTCATTTACCTTGTTGTAGAGATCAGTTACACCGATCTTCTCTGCTGCTGCCGCTCTTGCATCTGCACAAGCTGCGATCAGACTTTCTTTATCAACTTCATTAACGATACCGCCATTTTCCTTGATGGTCTTAAGTGCTTTATCGTTCAGGTCTTTATCAAATGCTCTCTGCTCTTTGCAGGCATATTCTGCTGCTTCATCTACCCACTGCTTCTGCTCATCAGTTAAGCTGTTGTACTTGTTAGCTCCGATCAGGAACATTCTGGTTGCAATGTCATGGTCAGTCAGAGATACGTAAGGACCAGCTTCATAGAACTTCTGCAGTAAGATGTTTCCAAGGTCATTCTCTGCTGCGTCGATTACATGGTTCTGAAGTCCGCTGTACAGCTCGTTATAAGCCAGTGTTGTTGGGTTTGCTCCCAGTGCGGACCATACGGAACGTACTATATCAGAGTCCTGGACACGGATCTTTACGTTCTTGAAATCTTCTACTGTATTTACAGGTTTAACACCGAAGTACTCTCTGGTACCGCAGCTCCAGTAGCCTAAGTTATGAAGAACGCCGCCTGCATTGATCTTATCTGTAATGGTCTGTCCAACTTCACCGTCTACAACTGCTGTCCAATGATCTAAGCCTGTGTAAAGGAATGGGATGGAGAACAGGTCTGCTTCTTTAACACCGGTGGTTGCTACGAAGTTTGGAGAAGCAACGATCATATCAACGGTTCCTGTTGCCATCTTCTCAACCAATTCTGCTTCATTTCCGCCTAACTCTCCATTTGGATGGATCTCAACAGTCATCTTTCCGCCGGATACCTCTTCCAGTTTTTCCTTCATTGCATCGAAACCAGCCTGATAGGAACTGTCAACCGTATTAACATGGGCACCGATCAGTTTTACCTCCGGTTCTGCTGCTGTTTCTGTCTTCTCCTCTGCTTTTGTTTCCTCCTTGGCAGGTGCCTCTGTAGCTGCCGGTGCTGCCGTGGTAGCTGCTGTGTCCATCTTTGTACATCCTGCTAAAGATGCTGCTACGCCTGCTGCACACATTACATAAAACATTTTTCTCATAATAAGTACCCCTTTCTAATACATAAAATGTTTTTGGTTTTATACTCATACAGTGTGATCACTGTACATAGCCTTGATTTTGTGTGGAAATCGTTTTCCACAGTGGGTAAAAAATATATGGAAATCGTTTTCCATTTTCCTGATTTTTTTGCACACCGGATGTGGTGTGCAAAACATATGTGACGATATCACCAAAAGGTAACTTGTCTGTTTATATCTTCTATATGGCCAACTTGTATTTAGCCGATCCTCTTTGTACTCTGGCGTACGATCAGTCTGGATTTTACCAGAACTTCTTCCTCGCTTACACAGGATTCTTTCACTTCCGGATGCTCTAGCAAAGAAAAATAATACTGTGCAAGCTTCTTTCCCCAGAGATACTGCTCCAGTCCTACTGTGGTAAGTGCCGGATCAACGGAGTCTGCAAATACCAGATCATCGAATCCGACAATGGAATAATCATCCGGCACTTTTTTTCCGGCTTCCCGGACTGCTTTGAAAGCACCTAATGCCATGGCATCGTTCATACACACAAAAGCAGTAACTTCCGGAGTTCTCTCTAAAAGAGCCTTTGTCAGATAATATCCTTTATCCGCGGATTCTGTTACATCAGCGACAGCATCACGTCCCCAGATATAAACATATTCTTCCCGATATGGGATCTTCACTTTTCCCAGCACCTGCTTATAACCGGTCAGACGGCTTCTTCGGATGGAATTATCCAGCTTATCAAAGAGCATGGCAACCTTTTTATGTCCAAGGTCCAGCAGATGCTGTACTGCCAGTCCGCACTCTTCCACCTTATCTACAAGGATGGTGTGCATATCCGGGATACAGATACCATTGGAAACAACATTTAAAGCAACTCCACCACGTTTTACCAGGCGAAACATAGCTTCCGGGATCTCATCAATGTAAATGCTGATAATTCCCTGAACGTTGACTGCCAGCATATTTTCAATACTGTAGTTGATCCGCTCTTTATCTCTGTCACAGCTTGATATGGACATGTGATAATTCCGGCTGACGATCTCATCTTCGATCCCTCTTACAATAGATGGATAAAAGGGATTCGCAATGGACGGAATAATGATCCCGATGGATGTACTTTTTTTGCTCTTTAAGTTTCTGGCCTGAAGATTTGGGATATATCCTAACTGCTTGGAAGCAAGAAGGATCTTTTCCTTTAACTCCGGCTTTACCGGATGGTCTGAGTTGTTTAAAACTCTGGAAACCGTGGCTGGAGAAACATTCGCTGCTCTCGCCACATCATGGATAGTTACTTTGTCTTTGTTCATATTGTTCCAATCTGCATAATGGAAATCGTTTTCCGTTTGCTTTTTTATACTAACATATTGATAAGATTTTTTCAAGTATTATTTAAAATTTATATAAAAAATATACCGAAACGTAGTTTTTAAGCCACTTTCCGGTATCTGTTTTGATCTCACTTTTATATTTTTCTGTTCAGACCCACTACCGTCTCAACATGACAACTCTGCCCAAACATATCGCAGCATCTTACCTTCTCTACCTCATACCCGCCATCTGCAAGATATCTTAAATCTCTTGCCAGCGTAGAGGAGTCGCAGCTGACATAAACCACCCGTTTCGGTGCCATTTTTAAAATGGTATCCAGGCAGACCTGGTCGCAGCCTTTTCTTGGGGGGTCTACTACGATGACATCGGCGTAGACTTTGTTCTTTTCATACTGTTCCGGAAGGACTTCCTCTGCCTTTCCGGTGAAGAATTCTGCATTGGTAATGTTATTTAAGGCAGCATTCCTTCTGGCATCTTCAATGGCCTGGGGAACAATCTCAACACCGTAGACCTTCTTTGCATTCTGGGCTAAAAACAGGGAAATGGTTCCTATTCCGCAGTACAGATCCCAGACTGTTTCATTTCCGGTCAGTCCCGCATATTCCAGGGCTGTTCCATACAATTTTTCCGTCTGCACCGGATTGACCTGATAAAAGGACAACGAAGAGATCTGATAGGTCACATTTCCAATATTATCAGTGATGTAACCAGGGCCATATAAATTTACGATCTCTTTTCCCATGATCACATTGGTCTTTTCCTGATTGATGCTGTAGGAAATGCTGGTCATGCCTTTCACCTGGCACAGTTCTTCTACCAGCTGTTCCTTTGCCGGAATATCTTTTCCGTTGATCACCAGACAGACCATGATCTCACCGGAATGGAAGCCTTTGCGGATCAGTGCATGACGCACTAAGCCCTTATGGGTCGTCTCATCATAAGGGCGGATCCCATGGACTCTCATAAATCCTTTGATAATGCCTAAAATATCCTTATTTTCTTCCACACCTAACAGACAGTCTTCACACTCAATAATGTCATGGGTACGGCCTGCATAAAATCCAGCCACAATATTTCCATTTTTATCCAACCCAAACGGAAACTGTGCTTTGTTGCGGTAACGCCACGGCTCTTTCATTCCCATGATGGGAAGCATGTGGATCTCATCTTCCTTAAACTTTCCGATCCTTAACAGGTGGTTTTTTACCTTACGCTCTTTAAATTTCAGCTGCTCTTCATAGGACATAGCCTGAAGCTGGCAGCCGCCGCACTGGCGGGCAACCGGGCACTTTGGCTCTACTCTTGCCTCTGACGACGTAAGGATCTCCATCAACCTTGCAAACCCGTAATTTTTCTTCATTTTCATGGCACGGGCACGGACTACATCACCGATCACTGCATCTTTGATGAACCAGATATAACCATCCAGTTTGCCGATCCCTGCGCCATCTTCACTTATATCTTCAATGGATACTGTAAATTCCTGATTTTTTTCCATATTTCTATTTTACTCCGTTGTTCTGCGGATATTAGAGTCTAAGAAACGGTTAAATCCCAACCATCCCTTGATTTCGCCACCAGCATTTAATGCCTCGATCATGGTCTCCATCTTTGCATCTGTCGTATCTGCAAAATTCAGTGCCAGTGCCTCAAGTAAAGCCGGCTTCTTAGGAGAACCGTATTCCAGCTCCCCGTGATGTGCCAGGATACAGTGTTTTAACTCAACTGCAATACTTGCCGGAAAGCCTTCGATCTCCTTCATACGGTCTGATATCATTTCCGTGCCAATGATGATATGGCCCAGTAACTGTCCGTCATCGGTATAATCATTTTCCGGGAAACGGGACAGTTCTTTTGTCTTGCCGATGTCATGGAAAATAGCCGCTGTGATCAGCAGATCACGGTTTAACTCTTTATAATATCCTGCGTAATAATCACACAGCTTTGTAACACTTAACGTATGCTCTAACAGTCCGCCTACAAAACCATGATGAACGGTCTTTGCTGCAGAATGGAACTGGAATGCTTTTGCAAAAGCAGCGTCATCTACAAAAAAGCTGGACAGCAGGCGGTTTAAGTACGGGTTCTTTACGCTCTTGATAAATGCCAGAAGCTCTTCATACATTTTTCCGATATCCCGCTTGGATACAGGCAGATAATCAGACTCTATATACTCTCCTTCTCCTGCCTTGCGGATGCGGCGTACATTTAACTGGTTGGAGTTCTGGAATAAGGTCACATCTGCTTCAATGCAAACATAATCCATGGTATCAAAGTCTCCAACACCAGGAGAATTTAAGTCCCAGATCTTGGCATCAATGGTTCCTGTCTTGTCCTGAAGGACCAGGTTGCCATATTCTTTTCCATTTTTTGTAAGCTGGATCTGCTTATTTTTACATAAATACACATCAGATACGTGCATACCTTCACGGAAGGTTTCGATATATCTCATTTTCTTACCTCATCTTTTCTAATTTTGATTTTTTCCATAAAAGAGAGCCCGGCACCTTTCCTACCTGGCTCCCACTGTTACTTCAAATTCAATCTCTTTGTACTCATCTTTTCCATTGTTTCTCTGGACTGTTACTGTAATGCGGTCTCCTACATGGAGTTTTTCCACCTGGGCCTGGAAATTCTTCATTCCCTCGATCTTAATATCATTGATCCCGGACAAAATATCACCAGGCTGAAGTCCGGCATTATAGGCAGGACTTTCGGCAGCTGCCGCGATCATATAAATACCAGATGGCATTCCATTTTTTTCCATTTCTGAAGTAACTTCCTGACCTTCAATGCCTAAATAAGGCACCTGGATCCCATTACTTAAAAGTTCCAGAGCTCCTTTATAATCAGAAATGGACATAAATGTTTTCATGCCTGTATCCACATCCTGCTCATAGCGGTCTGTGGCCCAGCCAACCAGTTCTCCCTCTGTATTAAACAGGAAAGTCCCTGCATCTGCCTTACTTTTGATATCCGCATACAGAACACGGGCATTTCCATCTGTCATCTGTACATTTTTAGCTATATAGGAAATGAAACCATAGCTGCTGGAGTGTACCATACCTGCCGGTGAACCCATGGATATAACCAGATCTCCCTGTCTGACCCCATAGGAATTTCCCAGTTTTACCGGTTTTATCTTCTCAAACTGTGCATCATCCAGTGAAGTAGCATCTACACGGATCATGGTCAGTCCCATCCGGGAGTCTGTCTGTTTTACGGCTCCAGGAAGAACGGCACTGTCTGAAAATGCAACTTCCAGAGAGTCTGCTGTCTCTATTGCTTCTGTTGGTGCCAGGATCAGAACTTCTTCTTTTCTGGCATCGATCACAACACCTGAAAACTGTCCTGTGGTTTCGATTGGGTTATCAAACCAGTCTTTTTCATGCTGGATGGAATGGATCGCAGCAATGGAACTATCTGCTTCTGATACCAGTGTCCTTAAATTTCCGTACATCTTGTTCAGATCTTCCAGAGAATATGGATATTTTTCCAACTCTGAACGAACTTTCTCTTCTACCGGTTCTGTCTCTTCTGTTGAAGCTTCCTGAGTCTGCTGTACCGGAGCTGATGTTTCCGGTTCATCTTTCGGTATTGTAATGGAACGGCTTTCTTCTATTTTTTCCTGTCCCATTATCTTTCTGACTACCGTTTTCGTAACTGTAAAACAAACCGCCGATATGGTCCCAAACAGTACTGCACAAATAACAGTCAATATAATATATCTGACGATCTGCCTTCTTGATAACGGCTGACGCACGATCTTCTCCTGGATAAACTGCCAGGAACGCTCTTCTTTTACGTTGTCATCCTTATCTGTACGCTTATCCGCCATTGCGTTCCTCCTTGCGAAGAATCTTATTCCTATTATAAGGTTCTTCCTGCTATTATGCAAGATGTTCTATGGGATTCTTGCGCCAAAAGTGCCCGTCTTACTGGGTTTTCTCCCCGCACCACCTAAGAAATTTCCCGTAGTAAAACAGAATGTTTACTGGTATAATGTAAAGGCGCAAAGAAAAAACAAGCGCTTATTTTCCTATCACTCGGAGGAACCAACATTTATGAACCAAAAAGCCTTAAAAACTTTAGAATATACAAAGATCATCGCCCAGCTGGAGTCCCATGCGGCTTCCCCACTGGGTAAAGCCCTCTGCCGGGATCTTGTGCCATCTTCTGACCTGGAAGAAGTTCGCACCTGGCAGGCGCAGACCACCGATGCGGCTGACAGAGTCCGCTTAAAAGGCACTGTCTCCTTCTCCGGCCTGCGGGACATCGGCAGTTCTTTAAAGCGCCTGGAGATCGGCAGTGCTTTAAGCATCAGCGAACTGCTTTCTATCAGCTCTGTTCTTACAGTTGCTGCCCGTGCAAAAGCCTACGGCCGTCAGGACGTCCCGGAAAACACCTTTACACCGCGTTTTCCAGGTCAGCAGCCACCGAAACAGACAGCAGCCGAGGAATATGTGCCTGACTCCTTAGACCCGTTATTCCAGGCCTTAGAGCCTCTTACACCTGTCAACAATGAGATCAAGCGCTGCATCCTTTCCGAAGACGAGATCGCAGATGATGCAAGCCCGGGTCTGTCCCATGTGCGCCGTTCCTTAAAGGCCTGTGCAGACCGCATCCATACCCAGTTAAACTCTATCCTGAACTCCCACCGTACCTATTTGCAGGACGCCGTGATCACCATGCGTGACGGCCGGTACTGTCTCCCTGTCAAATCAGAATACAAGAGCCAGGTTTCCGGTATGGTACATGATCAGTCTGCCACAGGTTCTACCCTTTTTATTGAACCAATAGCCATTGTAAAATTAAACAATGAGATCCGCGAACTGGAGATCCAGGAGCAGAAAGAGATCGAGGCTGTTTTAGCTTCTTTAAGCAACCAGACAGCTCCTCATATTGAAGAACTGCAGATGGACATGGCACTGTTAGCACAGCTGGATTTCATTTTTGCGAAAGCTGCACTTTCCCACCAGTACCGCTGCACAGCCCCAATTTTCAATGATAAGGGCTACATCAATATCAAGGACGGACGCCACCCATTGCTGGACCAGAAAAAAGCAGTACCTATCAATGTATGGCTTGGAAAAGACTTTGACCTGCTGATCGTAACAGGTCCTAATACCGGCGGTAAGACCGTTTCCTTAAAAACCGTAGGTCTTTTCACCTTAATGGGACAGGCGGGACTTCACATTCCGGCCTGGGAAGGTTCTGAATTAGCTGTATTCGACAATGTATTTGCTGATATCGGTGATGAGCAGAGCATTGAGCAGAGTTTAAGTACTTTCTCCGCCCACATGACCAATACGGTACGTATTTTAGAGGAAGCAGACTCCCGTTCCCTCTGCCTTTTCGATGAGCTGGGAGCCGGTACCGACCCAACAGAAGGTGCTGCCCTTGCCATTGCCATGCTGTCATTTTTACACAATATGAAATGCCGTACCATGGCAACCACCCATTACAGCGAATTAAAGGTATTTGCACTTACTACCCCGGGCGTGGAAAATGCATGCTGCGAGTTTAACGTAGAAACACTGCAGCCGACCTACCGCCTGCTGATCGGTGTTCCGGGAAAGAGTAATGCGTTTGCTATTTCCAAAAAACTTGGACTGCCGGACTACATTATTGAAGATGCAAAGAACCATCTGGAAGCAAAAGATGAGTCCTTTGAGGACCTGCTTACCAGCCTGGAAAACAGCCGTGTGACCATTGAAAAAGAACAGGAAGAGATCCGTTCCTATAAAGAGGAGATCGCCCAGTTAAAATCCCGCCTCACCCGCAAGGAAGAGCATCTGGATGAGCGCAAGGACAAGGTGATCCGCAATGCAACAGAAGAGGCACAGCGCATCCTTCGTGAAGCAAAAGAGACTGCCGACCAGACCATCCGCCAGATCAACAAACTGGCTGCTGACTCCGGCATTAACAAAGAATTAGAGGCCCAGAGGACCAAACTGCGTGAGCAGTTAAAGAAAACAGACGACAAACTGGCAGTAAAGGCCAAAGGTCCAAGCCAGCCTGTTTCTGCCAAGAAGTTAAAGATCGGTGACGGCGTAAAAGTCCTTTCCATGAACTTAAAAGGTACTGTCAGTTCCCTTCCAGACAGCACCGGAAACCTGTTTGTACAGATGGGTATCCTGCGTTCCAAGGTCAATATCCGTGATATTGAACTGATCCGTGAAGACGATATCAGCGCTACCTTAGGAGATGGTTCTTCCCGTTCCTACGGTGCTGTTTCCGGTGTAGGAATCAGCAAATCCAAAAAGACCTTTTCACAGGCAAAAGGCTCTAATTCCGGCTCCGGACAGATCAAGATGTCCAAGTCCTTCTCTGTTTCACCGGAAGTCAATCTGATCGGTATGACAACAGACGAAGCAGTTCCTACTATGGAGAAATACTTAGATGACGCTTATCTGGCCCACCTGCCAAGTGTACGCGTGGTACACGGAAGAGGTACCGGCGCCTTAAAGACTGCCTGCCACAAGCGTTTAAAACAGTTAAAATATGTAAAAGACTTCCGTCTGGGCGAATTTGGCGAAGGCGGAACCGGTGTTACTATTGTTACATTCAAATAGGAACATAATCTAACTTTTAGGGAGGTAAATTGTAATGGCAGAAAAACAGCGGATACTTATTGTAGATGATGATGCCAACATCGCAGAGCTGATCTCGCTTTATCTGATGAAAGAATGTTATGAAACCATGATCGTAGGCGACGGGGAAGAAGCCTTAAAGCGTTTCCCGGAATTTAAACCAAATCTGGTACTTTTAGACCTGATGCTTCCAGGTATGGACGGCTATCAGGTATGCAGAGAGCTGCGCTCCAGTTCCCAGGTGCCGATCATCATGCTTTCCGCAAAAGGTGAGATCTTTGACAAAGTCCTTGGTCTGGAACTGGGTGCTGATGACTACATGATCAAACCATTTGACTCCAAGGAACTGGTAGCCAGGGTAAAAGCGGTCCTGCGCCGTTATCAGGCTTCACCTGCAGCTGCCATCACAGAGCCGAAACAGCAGGGCGATTATGTGGAATACCCGGACCTGATCGTAAACCTGACCAACTATTCCGTCATTTACAAAGGTCATTCCATTGAAATGCCTCCAAAAGAGCTGGAGCTGTTATATTTCTTAGCTTCCTCTCCCAACCAGGTCTTCACCAGAGAGCAGCTGTTAGATCATATCTGGGGATATGAATACATTGGTGATACCCGTACAGTAGACGTTCACATCAAACGACTGCGTGAAAAGATCAAAGATCACGCCAGCTGGGCCATTACTACAGTCTGGGGCATTGGCTACAAGTTTGAAGTAAAGAGGTGATGTAATGGCCCGCTCTCTTTATTCCAAATTTGTCCTGGGCTACCTGATCTTCGGCCTTTTAAGCGTGCTTACCATTGCCACCTTTTCTTCCGGTATAACCCGGGATTATCTGATCAAGGACCGGGCAAATGCCCTTTACGATGAGGCAAATGATATTGCGGCTTCCTGCAGTCTTATGTATCAGGGCCAGCATCAGGATATGGATCTTTTTTCCACACAATTAAAAAATGTGTCCACCTATCTGCACACAGAAACATGGGTGGTCAACAAAAGCGGCGTTGTGATCATGGACAGTAAAAATGGCAGCCGCGTCCATACCACCATCCCGGATTTTGACCCCACGGCAACGGGAAACCGTTCTTATACCATCGGCACCTATTACAAGTTATTTGACCAGAATGTACTCAGTGTTTCCGCTCCTGTGACCGGCAATTACACTACGTATGGTTACGTGCTCATCCACCTTCCCATCAGTGAGATTGCAAATTCCCAGAGCCATATTTTGGACATTCTCTACATGACCTGTGCCATTATCTTTGGCCTGTCGCTGATCATCCTTGTAGTATTTACCATCACGGTATATCTGCCTCTGCGAAAGATCGCAGCCGGTGCCAATGAATACGCTGCTGGCAACTTAAACTACCGGATCAAGGTAAAGACCCACGATGAAATGGGCTACCTTTCCAATACCCTAAATTATATGTCCGATGAGCTGAATAAAATGGAAGAATACCAGCGCAATTTCATTGCCAATGTCTCCCATGATTTCCGTTCACCGCTGACCTCCATCAAAGGATATCTGGAAGCTATTTTGGACGGCACCATTCCGCCGGAAATGTATGAAAAATACTTATCCAGAGTGATTTCTGAAACAGAGCGCCTTCATAAACTGACAGAAAGCATGCTGACTTTAAACTCCTTAGATGCAAAAGGGTTTTTATCCAGAACTAATTTTGATATCAACCGGGTAATAAAAGACACTGCCGCATCCTTTGAAGGAACCTGTGACTCCAGACATATCCGCTTTGACCTTACATTTTCCGATAACATCCAGATGGTCTACGCAGACATGGGCAAGATCCAGCAGGTCCTTTATAACCTGATCGACAATGCCATCAAGTTCAGCCATGATGACTCTGTGATCTACATCCAGGCATCCAGCAAATACGAGAAGATCTTTGTCTCCGTAAAAGATACAGGCATCGGTATTCCCAGAGACAGCATTAAAAAGATCTGGGACCGCTTTTACAAGACGGATCTTTCCAGAGGCAAAGATAAACGTGGTACCGGTCTTGGTCTTTCCATTGTAAAAGAGATCATCCAGGCACATGGTGAAAATATCGATGTGATCAGTACAGAAGGGGTAGGAACTGAGTTTATCTTCTCCCTTCCAAGTTCTACCTCTTTATAAAAATTTTTAGACGACCGGCATATTTTAACTTTTCCTTACGATTTGCTCCAGAGCCCCTTTTTAAGGGGTTCTTTGCTTTAAAAAGGGGTGGAACTGTGTTATACTTTAATGAGCCAAGTAGAAAAACAAGCGGCTGCGTTAGCAGACATTTGTTTTTCCCAAAAACTGCTCTCAGGCAATTTTTTTAAAGAAAGGACGATGAATAATATGATCCGTTTAAAAAAAGTAACTGCCGTTCTTCTTTCCGCCCTTCTTGTTTCTTCCTGCATGGCACCCTGCACCTTTGCTGCAAGCAAAACAAAAGTGGGAAAGATCAATCTGACCATTGACACGGACATCCGTTCCGGAAGCAGCGGCGGCGAAGTAGAAGTAACTCCTACCGGTGACAACACAGAATATTTCTACATCGACTCCGTGGAAGTTACCAATGACGAAGGAGATGACTGGAGCAAGTCCAATCCACCGGAAGCTGAGATCCGCATTGGTCTGGAAGATGAAGATGAATATACCTTCTCCGGTTCCAGTTCCAGCAACTTTAAGCTTACCCTTGCAAGCTCTATTAAATCCCGTTATGACAAGGTAGAATATGTAAGCGCAAGAAAAACAGACGGCGGCGCTACCATCATCCTGAACATCCGCCTTGTATTTGATAAAGATGCTGATATGAGCAATGCGGCTGCACCAGGCAGTGTAGAATGGAGCGCTTCCTCTGAAGGTACTGCAACCTGGGGCGATGTTTCTTCTGCCAAATATTTCCAGGTACAGCTGTATAAAGACGGTAACCTGGTAACACCTCCAGATGGTTCCGCTTCCACTGTTTCCGTATATGGAACCAGCTATGATTTCTCCAGCTGGGTAAGCGCAGGTTCCAAATACACCTTTAAAGTACGTTCCGTAAAAGCCAGCAACAACGCAAAGAGCAAATGGGTATCTTCCAGCTCCTGGACCCCAGGCTCCAACACTTCCGATAACAATAATACCAACACCTTCCCAGAAGGCTGGCAGAAAGCTGCTGACGGCATCCGCTGGTGGTGGCAAAATCCAGATGGTTCCTACCCTGCATCCCAGTGGAAGGAAACAGATGGAAAATGGTACTATTTCGATGCGGAAGGCTACATGGCTACCGGATGGATCAATGTTGGCGGCGTAGATTACTGCCTGGCTCCTGACGGCGCCCTGTATGTAAGCTGCACTACACCAGATGGCTACAATGTAGACGCAAATGGTGCATGGATCCACTAATTCATTGCTGCGTGCTTTGCACTCCCGCAATTCAATTACATATGACCACAAAAAACCCGCTGAGTCGATCACATCAGCGGGTTTTTCTTTATTTCAAATTTTCTTTATTTCAGTTTTTATTTATTCCAGATTTTAATTTTCTTCTACAGCACCAGTCTTGCAGCTCCATAAATACCTGCGTCATTTCCCAGTGTTGCCAGTCCTAATTTTGCCTTGTTTTCAGAGATTGGGGTAAAATGATCATAATCCTTCTGGATCATATCGATCAGGAACTGTCCTGCCTTTGAAACGCCGCCTCCGATAACGAAAATCTCAGGATCAACGGTCAGAGCTACCTGTGCCAGTGCAAGTCCCAGATAATGGCTGACTGTCTTCATAACTTCCAGAGCCATCTCATCTCCTGCTTTTGCAGCGTCCAACACATCCTTAGCACTTACATTATCCCCAAATTCACGAAGGGCAGAAGGCTTGTCAGATTTTGCCATGGTCCTTCTGGCTTCTCTTGCAATTCCAGTTGCGGAACTTACCTGCTCTAAGCAGCCTACACCGCCGCAGTTACAGTGTTCCCACTCATCATCCCGTACATGGATGTGACCGATCTCACCGCCAAGGCCATGTTTTCCTGCAATGATCTTCTGATCCAGGATCACGCCGCCGCCAACACCGGTTCCCAGTGTGACCATGACCAGGTCAGAGTAGCCTTTTCCGCCTCCCTGCCACATTTCGCCAAGGGCAGCTACATTGGCATCATTTCCGCTCTTTACAGGAATTCCATCTAAAAGGCGGCTTAACTCTTCCTGTGGGTTTAAGTCGCGCCATCCCAGATTGACACATACTTCCACGTATCCATCTGGCATAACAGGTCCCGGAACGCCCATTCCGGCTCCTGCAACATCTTTCTTCAGATCCAGTCCCTTTTCATCCAGTTTTTTCCGGATGGATGCAGCTACATCCGGAAGAATGTTCACACCGCCGTCTTCTTTGCGGGTCTTTACCTCCCATTTGTCCAGTAATTCTCCTGTTGTCTCAAAAAGACCAATCTTTACACTGGTTCCTCCTATATCAACACCGATGCATTTCATCCCCATGGTATATATCCTCTCTTTCTTTTATTTTACCGTAAACTTACGCCCCACGCATTTGCGCTCTACTGCCTGCTGTCGCAGGCGGTTCGTTCGTTAATGGTCTACTTTTACTTTAACCGGATCTCTTCCATTTTCTGTGTTCCCAACACAAGAAGAGTTCCAGGGAAACGTCCGGACAATACTTTTGTCACTGTAAAATCAAAACTTCCGCTGAATTTTTCCGTTCCCGCCATGTTGTAAACACAGCAGGAATTATCATTATACAGTGTGACCAGATCTCCATCTATATCAAATCCTGTATACTGGTAACTGAACGTAGTCTCAAAAACCTGGCTGCCATCAGGGCGGTAGACCCGAAGACAATATGGATCCGCACCTTCCCCGTTGTCCGTTATCACACCTGCATACTTGTCAGTATAGCTGATGCTGCGCACATTTTCATCTAACAGGATCTGATTGACAGATTCCGGAGAAGTTTCCACTCTGGTGGAGAAAAACTGCAGCCCCTTGTCTGTAAAGATCACTGCATGGCTTTCATCCATAAAACGGACTCTGCCGGCCATAGCATCGCTCAGATCTTCCGGAAGGAAAACTCCAACCACTCGCTTAGGATCATTTTTTCCAAGACCAAAGTTATAAAATACAATCTTGTTTTTGATCATTCCCTGATCCAGATACATAAAAGAAGTGATCCACTGGGTGCCTCCCGGTGAAAGGCTTACATCCACCGGATATCCATCTCCTGAAAGAAGGGATTTTACATAAATATCCAGAGCGCTTCCGTCTTTTTTATAAAGATAAATATAACTTGCTTTGGAGTCTTCCTGTACAGAGGCTACCACTCCTTTTGCAGATACAGATAAGGACAAAATAGGCAGCGCCGTGGTTGCCTGACCCTGGCAGCCGCTTCTGTCGCAAATATAAATGGAATTTCCCTGTTTGTCCCCAATGGCAGCAAATTCGCCGTTGACAGAAACAAAGGGGGATTTCATTTCATAACTCTGGATCCAGATGGTCTTTCCCCTGCCATCAATATAAGAAGCTCCGTCTTTGGTGTATTTGATCACCCCATCACCAAAGTCTACATACTCGCAGAAACTTCCCTCTCCTTTTACTGCTGCTTCCTGATTTTCCTCTGCCAGGCTCTTCTCCCACACGACCTGATAATCGTAAAAGGAATGATAACGGTCATAATAATAAATACCAAAAGCAGCACCTCCTAAGAGCACTGCCACAACGGCCAGAACAGCCAGTCGCTTCCTGACTGTCTTTTTATGAGCATTGCGGATCGCCTGTTCACTTTCCTCTTCCGTCTGATACCTGGGAGGAACGATCTGACGCCGCAATTGTCTTTTTTTATTTTCACGGTTCATTAAACTGGAATTATCCATCCTTGTCTCCTGTGAAATGTTCTTTTCTTCATACTCGCTTAAGTATACAACATTTCACAGGAAAAATCGACAGCCAATCCTTGCAAAACAAAAAATCTCCGTCCTGATATATCTTAAGGAAGAAGCAGCTTCTGACCTGCATAAATACTGTTTTCATCTGTCAGGGAATTGATCTGGCAGATCTCCTGAAGTTTTCTGATATTGTGGTATTCCTTAAAACAGATCCCGTATAGCGTTTCCCCTTCTCCTACTACATATACTTTATAAGAAGCCTCTGCATTGGCTGCCTGGGCCTGTGTAGTCTGTGCCGGTTCTGATGTTGTCTGGACCGGTGGCACTGTCTGATCCGGCGTTTCCTCGGTTAAAGAAGCTTCCACTGTCCCTGCAGTAGATCCCCCTGGTGCCATTGTCTCCGGAATTACCTCCACTGGCGTTTCCCCGGTTGTCCTGCTTCCCGCAACAGAAGAAAGATTTCCCCTGGCTTCACGGATCACTGCTTCCGGATCTACAGAAGCCACCACCTGTTCCATTTCATGAAGCCGTTTATAATTATTAAACATGGCTACACCGCCTGCCAGCACCATGACTGCCAGCACACTGCAAAGCCCGGAAAGCACGCTGACCGCACTTCTCTGACGCACAGCCGCTGTTTTATGCTCGTCCATTTTCTTTCTGAAATCCCGGATCGCCCGGTCATCGGTCTTGCTTTCTTCCCGCAGGATATCTTTCCTTGCGATCATATAATCCTGCATCATCTGGTTGCGCTCATAGTAAATACTGTATCCACGCAGCTGGTAAAAACCATCGGAAGAGGTAATATAAATAGCTTCTTCCCCGTCCAGTCCACTGTTTAAATACATCAGCTGGTTTTTCCCTGTAAAATACTGGCTGTGCTGCCTCCAGTAATTTAAAGGGCTTAAGGTAACCCCTTCTCCGGCGCACAAAAACCAGCCCTGGACTGTTCTTCGTGGGAACATGGTCTCTACCTGCTGGTATGCCTTTTTCCACGCTTCCTCTGTAAAGACCACCTTTTCCCCTTCCTGGGAAAGGATCTCCATTTCCATTGCTCCATCTACAAACACATAAGGCATGTCCTCATGGATCTCCCGGTTGCCAAGGAGCAGTCCTACCCTCAGGTTCTGGCCTGCCGTAGGCTTTAACCGTTTTAAATATGTATTTACATAATCTTCCACATAAAGCCGCAGCACTGTATCGCGTTCCCCGATCTGCCGGATGTTCTTTGGCAGTTTGGGATAAAGTTCATATAATTCGCCCATATTTTAACACCCCTTTTGCTGTTCTTATCTGTTTACGTTCTCACCTAAGAGTAGCAAAAGGAATGCAAAAATTTTGTCATATTATGGCTGTATTTTCCCAAAATCGTTCGACAAGGGTAATGCTTTCGCAAATGCAGTCTGCCATTTTCATTACCATGGAAAGACGCACACTTTGTAACATCACCGGATCATGGCTTCCGGGACCTCCCACGATCCCTGTTATGGAAATGTCTCCTACTTCCATCAGTTCTTTGGAAACTCCCAGCCCCGGTTGAAGAGCGCCTTTCCCCAATGTTGCAAATCCAACGTGATCCGGACTTCCCACAGAAGCATCTATGGCCACGATCACATGATCCGGAAAATGAGTACGGATATAAGCTGCATAAACTTCCAGGTTCATAGCATGGACCGGTTTGTCTAACGTCCCGATCACAGCTGCTTTTTTTAATCTGCATTTTCGCAGCTTATGACCTACCAAAGGCCCCAGACTGTCTCCTGTGGAACGGTCCGTTCCAATACAGAGAAATATCACTCCGGCCTTCTGTTTTTCCGCCATTGCCTCTGCGATCAGCTGGTTTAAATTTACGGCAAACCGCTCCGCTTCAAACTCTCCCATTGTATCATAATAAGAAATCTCGTCCCTTCGCTGTACCCGAAAAGACTTCCACAATCTCATCGCCAAGTTCTCCACCCCGGTATCTGTTTACTATAAATGATAAATACTTTACCTGTTATCCTGTAACTGGTTTCGTTTTTATAGTATAGGCGGGGAAAGTTGGTTTTATTCTTTTCAGATATAAAATTCAGATACAAAAAAGAGCCTTCCATTGCGGAAAGCCCTTTTCTCATCCTGAATTTGATCCATTTGATCAATCAAATAATTTCTCTTTATAAACTCCGGCATCGATCAGACCCTTGATTGCGTCTACAACTGCCTGCTTGTCCTCTTTGTAAGTAACACCAAACCACTTATCTGGTGTATCCAGAACGCGGACTTTTGCCTTACCTTCATGTACTAATTTGTCGATGATCTTTGGAAGCAGGTATTCTGCCTTGATATCACCTGGCTTTAAGCTGTCTAAGAATTCCGGGAAGCCCTTTTCCAGCTCATTTAAGAAGCTTACTGGAAGTCCCCACATATTCATGGAAACAAGCTGCTCTGGCTGAACCTTTACAGGATTTCCTGCTTCGTCAGCTGCATGAAGTCCATCTTCCATCATACGGATATCATAAGTCTCAGTTACTTTCTTTAAGATACCGTTTTCCTCTTCGCAAACGCCTCTGGTAACAGCGCCGTTGTCGCTAAGGGTATTCTTTAAAATGAAACCGCCCATGCAGATGTCATATACATCGCCGTCCTCGGTCATTTCATTTACCATATATTCATGGATCTTGCGGAAGCCTTCTTTTCCGTAGTAATCATCTGCATTGATTACCAGGAATGGGCAGTCGATCAGTCCCTTTACCATAAGAACTGCCTGGCCGGTTCCCCATGGTTTAGTACGTCCTTCTGTTACTTCATATCCTTCTGGAAGAGCATTTAATTCCTGGTATGCATAGATAACAGGGATCTGCTTTTCGATCCTGTTTCCGATGATCTCCTTAAAGTCTTTCTCCAGATCCTTACGGATAATAAATACTACTTTATTAAATCCGGCTTCGATAGCGTCATGAATGGAATAATCCATGATGATCTCACCACTTGGTCCTACAGGCGCCAGCTGCTTAATGCCGCCGCCGAAACGGCTGCCAATACCAGCTGCCATGATCACTAATGCGGTCTCTTTCATAATTCTTCTCCTTGATTTCTAAATATAGTTCAGTCATTCGCCAAACTATAAGTGTTTGTATCGGTTACACTATAACACACTTTCCAGTAAAAGGCAAAATGTTCTCTCGGAATCTTTCTGTGCCTGATTTTGTGAGAAGATTTCTTGTCAGTTGTGCCCAAATTTCTGAGGCGTACGCGGTGCGTACGTTGATGAAATTCGGGTGCAACTGGCGGAAAATCAGCCACAAAAGCAGGTGCATGAAAGACTCCGAGAGAACATAAGAGGATAAAGGGGAATTTTAATGGATTTCTATCCAAACAATACGTTTTCTGCCAGTTTTGTTAAAACCTTCTGCACTCTGCACACATCTTCATAAGGAACAAACTCATTTGGTTTGTGCGCCAGCTCCAGACTTCCCGGTCCATAAGACATACAGTTATGGTTCATTAATGTTCCTGCGATCACTGCTGTGTCGGTATAGCCATTAAAGGAACCTACCACTGCTTCCTCTCCTGTTGTCTGCTTTACTGCTGCCTTTAAATTTGCTAAAAGCTTAGAATGATCATCTTTTTCCACATAAGGCCTGTCACCGGTAATGATATAACTTCCCTTTACTCCCGGTATCTCTTCCTCTGCTTTCCTGATTGCACGGTCTACAATGGCTTTGGCTGCCGCTGTATCTGTAGGCGGCACCAGACGCATATCGATCCATACTTTCGCGCTGTCCGGCACTACATAAGGACGGTAGCCGCCTGTGATCTGACCGAAAGTAACAGTAGAAATTCCCAGGTCATGATGCTTCGGGCATGCCTTGATCTCTTTTCTGATACTGCTGATGGCTTCTGCCATGGCTGCAATGGCATCGGCTCCCTTCCATGGATTGCTTGCATGGGCGGTAATTCCTGTTATGGTCAGTTCAAACCAGGTTCTTCCCTTGTGAGCCACCTGGATCTGTCCGTCTGTAGGCTCCGTATCCAGGATCCAGTCATCTTTTGTGACCCAGCCGGCCTTAATAGCAGCTTCTACGCCACGCATAAAGTCCTCTTCATCTACAGAGCAGATCATGGAAAATGGCTTCTCCGGAAGTTCGCCCCTTTCTCCCACTTTCTTTACCATGTTTTTAAAGGCAGTTAAAGCGCAGGCAAGACCGGATTTCATATCGCAGGCTCCGCGGCCATACATTTTTCCGTCACGTACCATAGCACCTAATGGGGAAATATCTTCATCCCAGCCATCACCCAGCATAACCGTATCCATATGGCAGATATAAATAAGTCCCGGTCCCTCTGTTTTTCCAGGGATCTTTGCCATTACATTATAACGTCCAGGCAGAACTTCCAGACGACTTACATGGATCTGGTCTGCCAGCTTACCTCCAAAGTCTGTGATCTGCTTTTTAAACCAGTCTGTGATCCACAGACCGATCTCCTCTTCATAGGCTCCCGGGTCTGAGCTGTCGATCTGCACCAGCTGTTTTGCCAGTTCCCAGGCTTCCTGTTCTTCTCTTTCCATAGTATTTATCTTCTCCTTCCTGAATGACTCATACCTGCGCGCTCCCGCGTATCACAGTCATTTTATTGTGGCAATGTTAGTAAAAAAGGTGATTGCACTTGTAGCTTTACCCTACTATTATAAGAGAGGGTTAAGAATATGAAAAGCCCACTTAATAAAATTAAGAAATATGATCAAGGAGCATTTAAGTCATTATGATGATGAAAGAAATAAAAAGTCCATTTTGGCGTACCATTTATGAATATGGATTAATTACCGTCAGCATCTGGATCATGGTAGTAGGAATTTATTTCTTCAAATTCCCAAACCACTTCGCATTTGGCGGAATTACCGGTTTTTCCACTGTAGTCAGCCAGCTTACACACTGGTCCGCCAGTGATTTTACATCTGTTACCAATACAGCCCTTCTGCTGTTAGGATTTTTATTCCTGGGCAAAGGCTTTGGATTAAAGACTGTATACGCAACCATGGTCATGTCAGTAAGCTTATCACTTCTTGAGCGTTTCTGCCCATTAAGTGCACCGCTCACCAGCCAGCCGCTCTTAGAGCTGATGTTTGCCATTTTCCTTCCGGCTGTAGGAACCGCGATCCTCTTTAATATTGGAGCATCCAGCGGCGGCACCGACATCATTGCCATGATCTTAAAGAAATATTCCAGCATGAACATCGGTACCGTGCTGATGTTAGTAGACATTGCATCCGTTGTTGCTTCCTACTTTATCTTCGGAGTAGAGACCGGCCTGTTCTCCACCATCGGTCTTGCAGCAAAATCACTGGTGATCGATGATGTAATTGAAAATATCAATCTTTGCAAATGTTTCAACATCATCTGTGATGATCCAAAACCAATCTGCGATTTCATTATCAATGGTTTAAACCGCAGTGCTACTGTATACCACGCAGAAGGCGCTTTCACCCATCACGATAAGACCGTTATCATGACCACCATGAAACGCAGCCAGGCATTAAAACTTCGCAATTACATAAAACGTGTAGAGCCAACTGCATTTATGCTGATCTCCAATTCCAGCGAGATCATCGGAAAAGGCTTCCTTGCAAATTAAGCCTCTTCTGTATTCAGTTCCTTTGCCACTTTTTCAAGGTCTGCCCTTATGGATAATCCCTGAGGACAGGCTTTTTCGCATGCCCCGCACTTTTTGCAAAGGTCAGCAGATGCATCCTGGACCTTCTGTTCTGCGTATGCTTTCTTCGCTTTTTCTTCCTCATCAAACATGGCACAGTTATTCCAGATGGAAAACATTTCCGGAATGTTTACCCCAAATGGACATGGCATACAGTAACGGCAGGAAGTACAGCCATTTTTCACCCGGCTGCTGATCAGGTCTGCTGCCTTCTCAACTGCTTCCTCTTCCGCTTCTGTCAGCGGCTGAAATTTTCCAAATGTTTCCAGATTATCTTCTAACTGTTCCATAGAGGACATTCCGCTTAAGATCACTTTTACATTTTCATGGCTTCCTACCCAGCGCAGAGCCCAGGAAGCAGCAGAACGGTCCGGATCTGCCTCATTTAAGGCTTCTTTTGCCTCTTCCGGCAGGTTTGCCAGACGGCCGCCCTTTACAGGTTCCATGATCACCATAGGAACGCCCATTTTTGCTGCAAGCTCATAGCCTTTATCCCCAGCCTGTACCTGGGTGTCAATATAATTATACTGGATCTGGCAGAAATCCCACTGACGGTAAGTAAGGATCTCTCTGAATACCGGGTATGTATCGTGGAAAGAAAAGCCCAGATGACGGATCTTTCCGCTTGCCTTCTTCGCTTCTGCCCATTCAATGATCCCTTCTTTTACCAGTTTTTCCCATCTGCCGGCATCTAAGGCATGAAGCAGGTAATAGTCAATGTATTTGGTCTGGAGCCTGGATAACTGCTCCTTAAACAGTCTTTCCGCATCTTCCACAGAATTCACCAGCCATACCGGCAGTTTTGTTGCCAGATAAAAGCTGTTTCGCGGATATTTTTTCAGGGCTCTGCCTAAAAATGGCTCGCTTTCTCCCTTATGATAAGGATAGGCCGTATCAATATAATTGATGCCTGCATTTAATGCTCTTCCGATCATTGCCTCTGCCTGCGCCTCATCAATGGTCCCGTCCTCATTTAAAGGGAAACGCATACATCCCAGTCCCAAAAGGGATACATTCTCCTCTCCTCCAATAAAGCGCATGGTTCTGTACTTCATTCTTTTTCCTCCTCCTGTTATTTTGAGCTGTTCTTAACTGTTTTTCTTCTTACATTTTACAGCTGCCTGCTTTCTTTATTATAGCAAATTATCTGCCGTATTACTATTAGATTACTGTCAGATAAAATCCCCGCCATTGTAGCCATTTTGGATTTATGTTATACTATAAGAAGCGCGTCAGCATGTGTTTGTGGATCAATTTATCACACACTAACCGAAAAAGAGAGGGAAACACTATGGATCTGAAACTACAGGTCAAACAGTCACAGGTCTTGTCACAACGTATGATCCAGTCTGCTGAGATCCTTCAGATGACATCACAGGAATTAAATACCTACATAAATGATCTTGCACTGGAAAATCCGGTGATCGACATTGTAGAACCGGCTGCCGGGGACAGCCAGAAAGAGTCTATTGAACAGCAGCAGTGGCTGAATTCTTTTAATGAGGAAAACTATTATTTATATCAGCGTCAGAATAATGATGACGACTACGATTTTAAAGACACCTGGAACATTAATACAGACGAAGGGGAAACATTAGCTGACTATCTATGGTCCCAGCTGATCAGTGAAGATTTTTCCGAACAGGAAACCGAGATCATCCACTTCTGTCTGGACAGTCTGGATAACCGGGGATACCTGACGGAAACACAGGAAGACATTGCCGCTTATTTTAAAACGGATACAGAAACCATCGACCGTATTTTAGAAGAGTTAAAATCCTTAGATCCTGCAGGGGTCTGTGCCTTTAACCTGGAAGAATGTCTAAAGCTTCAGTTAGAACGTAAAAAAATGCTCACACCTGTTATGGAGTCCCTGATCGACAATCACCTGGATATGGTAGCGAAAAACCAGATCCCGGCCATTGCCAGAGCCCTCCATCTTTCTTCCGGGGAAGCAGCCGGTTACTGCCAGATCATCAAATCCTTAAATCCAAAACCGGGAGTATCTTTCAGCAGCCGTGACCAGCTGCGCTATATCATACCGGATGTGACCATTGTAAAGTTCAAGGACCATTTTGACATTTTATTAAATGAGTCCATGTACCCGGGCATTGAAGTCAACAGCTACTACCGCCAGATGAACCAGGCACCTGACTCCCAGGAATTAAAAGAATACCTTGGAAATAAGATCCGCCAGGCCGAATGGGTCAAACAGTGCATCACCCAGCGCAGTAAGACCATGATGGACGTATCCAGAGTGATCTTAGAGCGCCAGGAAGCATTTTTCTCCCATGGTCCTAATTATTTAAAACCACTGCGTATGACAGATATCGCGGAAATCTTAGGGATCCATGAGTCCACTGTCAGCCGTGCAGTAAGCAAGAAATATCTCCAGTGCTCCTGGGGCGTATATCCCATGAATTTCTTCTTTTCCAGAAATGTGGGAACTTCAACTTCATCGACAGAGAAGTCCGACGATCCTTCCAAAGCAGTGACAGCCCGTAAGATCAAACAGCTGCTCCATGAGATCATTGCTGAGGAAAATAAAAAGAAGCCTTACAGCGACCGCCTTCTTGGAGAAAAGCTGACGGAAAAGGGGATCTCCATCTCCCGCCGCACCGTTGCAAAATACCGGGAAGAAGAAGGAATTCCCGATGCCAGCGGCCGGAAAGAATATACCTGATATAGCCCTCTGAAAAAATTTTTAAAAAAGTTTTTAAAAATGCTTGACATTTTTTCTAAAAAAAGGTATGATATCACCGTTGTCGGTAATACAAATCATTGCTGACCGGGATGCCCAGATAGCTCAGTTGGTAGAGCAGAGGACTGAAAATCCTCGTGTCGTTGGTTCGATTCCGACTTTGGGCACTGTGCAGGTGTAGTTCAATGGTAGAACACTAGCCTTCCAAGCTAGATACGTGGGTTCGATTCCCATCACCTGCTTTGAAAATTAAATATTTTCAATTATGCGCGAGTGGCTCAGGGGTGGAGCACCACCTTGCCAAGGTGGGGGCCGCGGGTTCGAATCCCGTCTCGCGCTCGCTAAAGTGTGAGGGAATCCTAGTAAATACTGGGGTTTTCTTTTTTTATCTTGTCTTATCTTTGAAGACATCCAGAAGACACCTATTGAACTTTCCCCAAGGCTCTGGACATCAGGTTATAGGTTTCTTTTTCCGATAACGGATTATAAATATAACTTAGTGTAGTGCTTAAATTTGCATGACCTAACAGCTCACGAATAGAATCTAACGGAACCTCACCGACATTGAGACGACTTGCAACCGTTTTTCTTACCTTATGCGACCTCTTAATCATAATTCCCAGTTTTGTACATGCTTTTTCAAGAATATAATTAATCTGGCGTGAAGTGATCCGGGAACCGTTCCGGGTAAAGATATAATCATCGTCAGATACATTATAAGCCATTTTAAGACGGATATGATTTAAAATAGCAATCGCATTAGGAACTAAATTTATAGACCGGTCTGTATATGTCTTAGTATGCTCTGAAACGGTATAAACATCTTTCCAGGTATCACCAACACGGACAGACTCTTTAACCTCTTCCCTACAAATATGTAAATGCCGTAGATTTTCAACATCACACCACTTGAGAGCTACCAACTCAGCAACACGGCATCCAATAAAAAAATCAAATTTAACAGCCAATAAAGCAAGGTCTTCTGTAGCTGTATATTCTGCATCTAGATATTGCATAAGTGCTTTGTATTCGTCTGTCTGATATGTTTCAGTCCTACCACTCTTTTTATTGACCTGACGGAATTTAACAGTGATTTTAATACTGGGCATGGGGTTTGTATTAATATATCCTTTTTCAAAGGCATAGTCAAACATACCTAAAAGAATTGTTTTTACATTCTGCCATTCTTTGGAAGAAAGGTTATTAACTTTTATTAACTGATTACATTCTTTCTGCAATTCCAGACGATCATAGGAAGATACCTTATTTGGGGAAATATCCTGAAAATACTTTTTCCAGTGTTGTTCATGTCTGCGAATCGTATTCATACTATTTGTGATACATTCCTTATAAGCTAACCATTCGAGAAAAAGCTTGTCCATGGTCATACCAGAAACACCATTTTGAACAAAATAGGCAGTATATAATTTGTCCATTAGTTTTTCCTTTGAAGAAGCCCTTATAATCTTACGCTTATCACCTTCCTTTACATATGTCTGCCAACGGCCACCAGTTTTTGACGGTGCTGTAATAGCATAGGGGTGTACATCTAAAACCATATTCAATTTATACATTTGTACATTTTGCAATGCCCTGCCGTTACATACCATATCAAAAAATAACCTCATCAGCAATTAATATAAATCTGAAAAGACCATATCAGTCATAAAATCTAAATTATCAACCATAGCAATTTTACAAAAGCCATCTGGATGAACGAAATCCCATTCTAAAAGGTCAGATTCCACTTTATTGAAGCGGTACAGCAGTTCAGATTTTTTTAAGCCCTTACTACAGTAATAGAGTCGTTGCCCCAATGCCATAGAAGACAAATCTTTAGTCACATATTTTGTAATATACTTACTTACAGCCTCATGTGATTTAAGGGGGCTTAAACTGCAATAACCGAACTTTTTAGAATATAAAGAAAAATCCAAATACCCGTTTTTATTAACTACAAGATGTTTGGGGAGAATCCCCGAAATAAGGCCGTGCATATGCCAAGCGCCGTCTTTATGCTGTTCAGGAATCAGCAAATAAAAAATCTTAGAATGATAATTTGTGTTATAGTTGTTAATAAACTTTCCAAGCGCTTTAACATAAGAATTTAAACTATATCTATCAAATTTGTCTGGGCTAATAGTCAGTGTTATAAAATAGTCCCATGAATTGCAAAAGGCATATTCAAATATCAGAGATTTAGCACGGCTTATATTGTTAGATAGTTTTTCAGTGTTTACCTGGGGAATATCATTTTCTTTATCATCAGCGGAATCATCAAAAGGCTGAAAGCCTTTTTTGCGGACAGCCTTAGACCAGATAACTTTGTACTTAGAACCAAACTGTTTTACAGACAGCACCCCAACGTCAAAAATTTGCGACGGGGAAACAATAAAATCAGCCATAAAGACACCTTAGTTTGTGAAAAACAAGTAATAATCGATACTTAGTCAAGTATAAGGAGGAGGCCCTCAATTCAGTAAGGAGAGCTGCTGCGCGCCCCGACTAAAGTCTAGGGGCGCTTGCCAATGCAAGCAAAACAACCAGACCACCAACCATACAGGAACCCAACCAACATACTACCGAACCCTCTTAAGCACATCGAACTTATAAAAACATAAGACAAGCACGTTCAGAAATCACCTGACGCATTATCATTAAAAGAGAATCGGCATATTCACCTATAAATGAATACGGCATCAGGCCGAAATTTTTAATGAAATAATAAGACGTAGAATATACACCCCAATATTCATTTAATAGTTCATTAAATGGCATTTTCATATAAACACTATAGATGTGATCAGCATCATAACTTGGAAAAAAGAAATCAGACTCCAGTTTAAATTTTACTTCCATAAAAAGTACCTCCTAAATTTAATTTCTTGATTAATAGTGATAATTTGGTATAATGTTTATGAGAACAAATAGATTTGCGAACGCAAACTTGTTTGTTAAACTAAATATATCACTGCAAATATGGTTTGTCAACGTAAATATAATATACGTTTGCATACCTGTATATTCAAATTAAGAGGTGTCAAATGCTGATCTATACAAAATTATGGTTATTATTAGAAAAACGCGGAATGAAAAGAACAGATTTAAAAGAAATAATGTCATCAGCAACACTTGCAAAACTAGGAAAAAATGAACCTGTATCAAGCACAGTCATAGCTAAAATATGTGATTTTTTAAACTGTCAGCCAAATGATATAATGGAAAATGTCACAAAGGAAAATATAGAAAAAGCAAGCGGAGAATTAAACGAAAAGGTCAATGAAATGTTGAATTTGCTAACCCTTACAACAGGAATGAGCAAAGAAGCCATATTAGATAATTTTGTAAAGGAATTGCCTGACTTTATAGATACACTAAAAAAAGATAATATCAACCTATTTAGTGACTATGTGAAAAAACCAAAAGAATAATATAAACAGTACTTCTGCAAATGCTTAGGTATTGCCAACCGCAACGCTATAAAGTAATCAAGAGGACGTTAAGCAGGCCTACGGCCTAACGTCCCCTCGCTTACATTGTAGCGTTCTTTTTGTGTGTCAAGGGTTGCCCTACGGCGTATCGCCCGCCAGCTGGCGGGCTTGCCCCTTGACACACGGCTACTGGCTACACTCTGCAGAACTCTTATCAATAGAACGATAGTAGTTGACTATCATAGTCTGCACCAGTGCCGTTTTAGAAATCCCATAGCGCTTAGAATCTGTATCAATACGATCATAAAGCGTTGTAGGAACATGAAGAGATAACCGGGACATTTCAATTCTTTTTCGCATAAAATCCACCTTTCTGTATGAAGACATTTTTTGAAGACAAACAATAAAACAGGGCATTTTTCCTTTCATTTACAACGTTTTTTTATCCTG
>OODU01000104.1_pt1 | contig 94589 bp, 82 predicted proteins | sample 1671171 | NCBI WGS metagenome assembly OODU01 (sample SAMN06348129, study PRJEB24527) | human gut metagenome | biome: human gut; feature: ankylosing spondylitis patient; material: feces | host: Homo sapiens | place: China | collected 2015-10
GACGAGTCTGCGGCGGCGCGTGCACTGTAGAGGTACAAAAGTGATGGACACGCCCTGATTTTTATGGGAAATTTTACGCGGCCTGCTGCGGCAGGCCTGTCCTGCCTGTTTTTGCTTCGCAAAAATACGGCAGGAAATTGCGCCCAAAGGGCGCGAAAGGCACGCGAAAGCGTGCCTTTTTCTGTATGATTATTGTTGAATTGGGGCGTTTCCGTAGGGCGGGGTGCCCTCACCCCGCCGTTTCAACGGTATGCAGCATTTTTATGACTACGCCGCAATTCAACTCTTGCCCTCGCTCACTGTGTTCAACGGAATGCACGATTGGTGGACAGTATAATGACTGAAATGCCGTAAAAACAGTTTTTATTCTAACTTTTCGACTGGGGTTTGGCGATGAGGGCAAACAGGCAGCCGAAGGTTACGGCGGCAGCGATGCCGCCGGCCGCGCCGGTCACGCCGCCGGTGAACACGCCGAGCAGGCCGCTCTCTGCGACCGCTTTCGCCACGCCTTTGGCGAGCGAGTAGCCAAAGCCGAGCAGGGGAACGGTTGCGCCCGCCCCGGCGAAGTCCACGACCGGCTGATAGATGCCGACGGCCTCCAGAAAGACGCCCGTCACCACGAGCGCGACCAGAATGCGGGCGGGCGTCAGCTTGGTTCTATCAATAAAAATCTGGCAGACCGCGCAGATCGTGCCGCCCACCCAGAAAGCGTTCCAGTAGTTCATCGGCTGCTCCTTTCCAGCACAACAGCGTGACAGATGCCGGCGATCGGCTGTCCCTGCTGCACCGAGGTCGGGCTCATCATCGCGCCCGTTCCGGCGAACACCATGCGGCGGATTTTTCCCTCGTGCATATCGCGCAGCAGCGGTCCGCACAGCACCGCCGCCGAGCAGCCGCAGCCTGAGCCGCCCGCGTGGGCGTCCTGCGAGTCACCGAACAGCAGAACGCCGCAGTCCGAATAGACCGGGGAGAGGTCTATGCCGTCCTCGCGCAGCAGCGTCAGCAGCAGGTCTGCGCCGACGCGCCCGAGGTCGCCGGTCACGATGCAGTCGAAATCCTCCGGCTTCGCGCCCATCTCGCGCAGCAGACACGACAGCGTGTCGCAGGCGGCGGGCGCCATCGCTGCCCCCATATTATTCGCGTCCTTGACGCCGAGCTCGACCATTTTCCCGAAGAGCACGTGCGTCAGGCACACATCGGACGCTCCCTCGGCGCCGAGGACGGCCGCACCGGCGGCGGTCGCCGTCCATTGCGCGGTCGGGGTGCGCTGGCCACCGTAGGCGAGGGGAAAGCGGTACTGGCGCTCGGCGGAGCAGAAATGTGACGATGCGGAAACAGACAGCCGCGCGGCGGCTCCAGCCTCGACGAGCACGCCGCCGAGTGCAAGTCCCTGCGCCATGGTCGAGCACGCGCCGTACTGCCCGAGATAGGGGACGTCGGCGTGCATGGACGCGAGAAACGAGCCGATGCACTGGTTGAGCAGGTCGCCCGCAAGGATCAGATCGAGGTCGCGCCGGTGCAGGCCGCCCTTGCGGAGCGCAAGGTCTATCGCGGTTTTCTGAAGCTCGCTTTCGGCGAGTTCCCACGATTTCTGCCCTAAGCGGTCGTTTTTTGTCACGAAATCAAACCGGCTCCCAAGCGGGCCTTCGCCCTCCTTTTTGCCGACGGCGGCGGCGTGGGACAGCAGGCGCGGCCGGTTTTCGAGAACGAGCGTGCGCTTTCCTGCGTGGCGAATCATGCCGCACCGCCTCCTTTCAGGAAAAACAGCACAAGGCCGTAAATCACGCTCGCCGTGATGCCGTAGACCAGGACCGGCCCGGCGATGACGAACAGCTTCGCGCCGAGACCGAGCACCAGACCCTCGCTCTTGTACTCAATGGCGGGGGAAACGATGGCGTTGGCGAAGCCGGTGATGGGGACAATCGTGCCCGCGCCGGCGTGCTTCGCGAGCTTGTCGTACAGATGCAGACAGGTCAGCAGCGCTCCGAAAAACACCATCGTAATCGCAGTCGCGGCGGCGGTGTCGTCCGTATCCATTCCGCGCGACAGCCAGAACATCCGCACACCCTCACCGACCGTGCAGATGCCGCCGCCGAACAGAAACGCCATCACACAGTCGCGCAGCAGTGGCGACGGCGGACTCTTCCGCGCCAGCAGCGCCGCATATTTCCGTTTATCCGGCTCCATAAATAACCCTCCCAAACATTTTTGAGAGTATGTTCTGCAGGAAAGCGCGAATTTATACAGAAAATACGTTGAGTATAATAATGAAGAAAAATTACAAATGATGCATAACACACAAAACACAGAGAAAAAACAAAACCGAAGAAGCAGGGGAGAGGTTCCAGCCATATGAGAACAATCCGGAGAAATCAAGCACGCCGAGGGAGCGGCCGGGTGAGGGCACCCGGCCCTACGGGAGTAACCCAGAGAAATCAAACGCAAAATTTTCAATCCATCCGACCAGAACCCGCTGCCGCGCACTGATATGCGCGGAAAGACGCGCGCCGCCGGAGGCAATCCATCCCCAAACGGCGTTGGAGAGCCTTCGATGATAGAGCGGTTTTAATTGCGTCCCCCGCGTCTTAGCCGCGTGCCCAAAGGGCAGCGCGGCAGACCGGAAGGTCAGGGGGAGTCGCAAGAGGGGGTATAGCGCTCGTTTAATCCGCGCACGGCGCGGGAATAAGGTTTAGTGGGCTACGGCCGAAACCCCGTCTTTAGGGGTGTCCTGTACCCCCTTTTGCAATGCCCGGCTGCCGCTCGGCAGCAGTTTTCCCGCCGCTGAAGGCGGCAAAAAAGGCACTCGCCCTCCGAGGGCGAAAATCCTACATCCCGGGAATGGGGTCAACCCCGCCTCCTGCGTCAAGGCCGCAGGAACGGCGGAAAATTTCGCTCAGCATGCCGGTTTGCAAGCGGCGGGGTGAGGGCAGGAGGTGAATTGCGGCGAAGCCGCAAGAGAAGCCACTCTGGAGTGCCCCGCCCTACGGGTGTTGCCCAGATAGCTCGCAGCAGCACTCCTCCCTCGGAGGGCGAAAAAACAACCGGCACAGCCTGGGGCCGCGCCGGTTGAAAAAATCAATTTTTAGATGCTGAACATACCGAACAGCTTGCTTGCCAGCTCGGAAACGAGAATAGCAACCAGCAGGATCGGTGCAATCCAGCGGACCATCACGCGATGCAGCTTCTCGCGATGGAACGAGCCTGCACCCGACTTGACCTCGTCTGCGACGACCTTGGTGCCGACGACATGGCCGATCAGCACACAGGTCAGCACGGCAACGATGGGCATGAGCACCGAGTTCGAAATGAAGTCGAAGAAATCGAGGAACTGCATGCCGATGATCGTGACGCTCTCCCACGGGCCGTAGCCGAGGCAGGACAGCATGCCGACGGCCAGACAGATCGCGATGATGATGAGCGTTGCCGGAATGCGCTTGAGCTTGAACTTGTCCATGATGACCGACGCGAGCGTCTCCATCAGCGCGATGGAGGAGGTCAGCGCCGCGAACAGGACGAGCAGGAAGAACACCGCGCCGATGACCGTGCCGAACTTCATCGAATCGAATACCATCGGCAGCGAGATGAACATCAGGCTCGGGCCGCTGTTGACCTGAGACGGGTCGCCGCCGTTGAACGCGATGACCGCCGGAATGATCATCAGACCGGCGAAGAATGCGAACAGCGTGTCGAAAATCTCAATCTGCGTGACCGAATGCTCAAGCAGGTTTTCCTTCGGCATATACGAGCCGTAGGTGATCGTGATGCCCATCGCGAGCGACATAGAGTAGAACATCTGGCCGCACGCGCCGAGCACGGTGGACGCCGAGAACTGCGAGAAATCCGGCATCAGATAGTACTTGAGGCCTGCCAGAGCGCCCGGGATGGTCAGCGAATAGAGCGCGATGACGACGATCAGAACGGCGAGCACCGGCATCATGAGGCGGCTTGCGTTCTCGATACCCTTCTGCACGCCGAAGATGACGACGAGACCGGTGATGAGTACAAAAAGCACGAACCACGGGGTCGGGCCGCTGAAGTTCAGTATGGTCGCTGGGAGCGAACCGGCGTCGAAGCTGATGAAGCGGCTGAAAAAGCCGCCGTTGTCCGCTGCCTCGAGCGCACCGCCCGAAACGAACGTCCACAGGTACTTCATGACCCAGCCGCCGATGACGCAGTAATACGGGGTGATGATGAGCGGGACAAAGGCCGCGATCCAGCCGAGAAAGTTAAAGCGCTTGTCGAGCGCGCCGTAGGCGCCGATGCACGACAGACGGGTCTTGCGGCCGATCGCGAACTCGGTGATCATCAGCGAAAAGCCGAAGGTCACGACCAAAATCAGATACACGAGCAGAAAGATACCGCCGCCGTAACGCGCCGCCAGATACGGGAAGCGCCAGAGATTGCCCAGACCGACAGCCGATCCCGACGCCGCCAGAACAAAGCCGACGCGGCTGGAGAAACTGCTTCTCTCTTGTTTTTCCATAGTTTGTTATCCTCTCCTGATATACTTCTCTTTTTTTGGCCGGATTTCCGGCCTGTGCACGGCAGGGGATGCTCCCGCCGCGGAAATCGCACCGGCTGCGCGGTGCAACAGAAAAGCGGCGCACGTTCCAATGTACTGCGTCGCCATGAAAAATTATAGATATTATATCACATTATCTTGCAAAAACCAACACCTGAATTGAAAAAATAAAGGGAAATTACAAAACTTCTCCGGAAAAGCAACCATGGATTGCGGCGCGGGAGCCGATGTGCTATAATCACAGCAGGAAAAAACTTTTTCGCTGCATCAAGGAGAGTGCATGAATATGAAGAAATACCGTTTCGGCGTGCTCGGTGCGGGCAGCATGGGCAAGACCATCGCCGCGGGCGCAGTCCGCGCCGGTCTGTTCCGCAAGGATGAGGTGCTGCTGTTCAACCGCAGTGAGGAAAAACGCGCGGCGAACGCGGCCGAAGGCTACGCCGTGACCGGCGACTTTACCGAGGTCTACACCGAGAGTGACATGGTGCTGCTGTCGGTCAAGCCGCAGAATTTCGCGGAGATTCTGCCGGTGCTTGCAGGCTGCAAGTGCGAAAAGCCGCTTGTTCTGTCGATTGCGGCCGGTATTTCCTTTGCAAAAATCGAAAACGCCCTCGGCGCGGACACCCCGATCATCCGCGCGATGCCGAATACGCCGCTCATGCTCGGCGTCGGTGCGACTCAGCTCGTGAAGAACGCCGCCGCGAACGAGGAGCAGCTCGCAGAGGTGCGCGGCCTGTTCGATGCGATGGGCGTCACGACCGTATTCGAGCGTGAGGACATGATAAACGAGGCCATTCCGTATGCCGGCTCGGCCCCGGCCTACATCTATGCGTATGCCGACGCCATGGTGCAGAGCGCAAAGAAGCACGGCATCGACGAAAAGGACGCGCTTCAGATGTTCTGCCAGACCATGATCGGTGCGGCGAAGATGCTCATGCAGGGCGACAAGACCCCGGCGGAGCTGATCCGCGCGGTGTGCTCGCCCGGCGGCACGACGCTCGCAGGCATGCAGGTGCTTGAGGAGCGCGACCTCTACGGCATGGTCGCGGAGGCGTGCGACAAGTGCACGGCGCGGGCCTACGAGCTCGGCAAATAAAAATTTTCGATTTTTTCGAAAAACAGGTTGACAAACGCCTTTTTATCGGTTATACTAAATGAGCTTGGTCAAAGACAGCTGGCAGCCGCATGGCTTTAAATGGTGTATTCGCCGCCCGCCGAGGTCAACATGGAAATGTATATTGCATCGTTACGATGTTTTCTGTGTACCCTCCTGTGTCTTTGCGCCGGGAGGGTACTTTTATTTCATAGGAGGTGAAAATGATGCCGAATGCAAAGGTTCTGGAAGAGAAGAAGGCCGTAGTTGCGTCCCTGGTTGAGAAGATCAAGAATTCTCCCGCTGGCGTACTGGTCGATTACAAGGGCATCAACGTTGAGGATGATACCAAGCTCCGCAAGCAGCTTCGTGAAGCTGGCGTTGAGTATGCTGTCATCAAGAATACCCTGATCCGCTTTGCAGCGAAGGAGCTGGGCTTTGACTGGGACGAGACCCTGCACGGTACTACCGCGCTGGCTATCTCCACCACCGACGACGTTGTCGCACCCGCTAAGATCCTCGCTGATTTTGCGAAGACCCATGAGAACTTCAACCTCAAGGCTGGTTACCTGGAAGGTAAGGTAATCGGTGAGGACGAGGTCAAGAAGCTGGCTGCTATGCCGAGCAAGGAAGTCCTTATTGCTCAGGTTCTGTACAGCTTCAACTTCCCCATTATGCAGCTCGCTATTGCTTGCGATGCTATCGTTAAGAAGGCAGAGGGCAATGAGGAAATGAAGGTTGCCGAGCTGGTAGCCCCGAAGGAAGCTGCTGCTGAAGAAGCTGCGGAGTAATTCCTGTCCCCAAAGCTGTCAAAACAGGACAGCAAAACACATTAAATTTTAAAAATAACTTAAATGGAGGTTTATCCCATGACTGTTGCTGAGATTATGGAAGCTGTAAAAGAGCTCAAGGTTATGGAGCTCTCTGAGCTGGTAAAGGCTCTCGAGGAAGAATTCGGCGTATCCGCTACGCCCGTTGCTGTTGCTGGTGGCGCTGCTGCTGGTGACGGTGCTGCTGCTGCTGAAGCTAAGACCGACTTCGACGTCGTTCTGGTTGACGCTGGCTCCTCTAAGATCGGTGTTATCAAGGTTGTCCGCGAGATCACCGGTCTGGGCCTGAAGGAAGCTAAGGAGAAGGTTGACACCGCTCCGCAGACCATCAAGGAGGCTGCTCCGGAGGCTGAGGCTAACGAGATCAAGGAGAAGCTCGAGGCTGCAGGCGCTAAGGTTGAGCTCAAGTAATTTGAGTTTTATCGCTTGAATTTTAAGAGATGCAGGGTAGAAATGCTCTGCATCTCTTTTTTTATCCTGTCGCGAAACCACGGTTTCGCCGACAAGATGTGTTCTGACAGCGCGTTGCGCCGCAGAACACGGACGTCCGAAAGTTCCCATGCGGAAACTTTCTCCCTCTATAAGTATAAAAACCGAGGTACACGCCCTCGGTTTTTATCAATTTGCAAGCAAATTGTATTTCATGCGCGCTGCCGCGCGGAAGCTGAAATACTGCTTTCGTGTTATGAAATTTTTACTCTTTTTTCGGGCGCGGGGTGACGCTGCAAATGCGCTTCCAGAGCGGCGTCACGCGGCAGACGATGTAGACGATAAGCGCACCGGCGAGATTGAGAATGAGGTCGTCGATGTCGCACGAGCCGGTGCCCGTATAGACCTGTGCGACCTCGACCGCCGTGATGACGAGGGTCAGCGTCGCGGTGAAGAAAAAAATGCTGCGCTGCCAGCGGAACACCGCCGGGAGAAACACGCCCATCGGCGCGAACGCAACAACGTTGCCCGCGAGGTTGAGCACCACGAGCCGCAGCGAGATATTGCCGTAGCCGTAGGCGAGCAGGTAGTTCCTGATGGTGCGAAGCGGCTCGAGATTGACCGCGTCGAGCGTTGCGTGCATGGTAAAGCCGCGGCCGAATGCGTTGTCGAAAAACAACACGTTCGCGAGCACCCACATATAATAGTAGAGCAGCAGCTGCATATACAGCCGGCGGCGGCGCGGACGCTGACCGTCCGGAATGCCGCAGAACATCGCGATGCGCAGAAGAATCGCGAACGCCGCCGCGAACGCGAGCTTCTTTTCCGGGCCGACAACGATTCCGGGCGCCATCTCATAGAACAGGTTGAAGCACAGCAGCGCCGCCGTGAGCAGCGTTGCGATGCCGCGAAGTAAGGTTTTCAAAAGGATATTCTCCTTTTCAGAGTTTTTCGGCTTCCTTCAGCCACAGCGCGGAAACCGCGTCGGACGGCATTCTCCAGTCGCCGCGCGGGGACAGCGTGACCGTACCGACCTTGGGACCGTCGGGCAGGCAGGAGCGCTTGAACTGCTGCGTGAAGAAGCGGCGGACGAAGGTCGTGAGCCATTTCTTGATGGTCGCGTCGTCGTACACGCCAGCGAAGGTTTTCCTTGCGGCGCGGAAGATCTTGCGCGGCGGATAGCCGAAGCGCAGCATATAGTACAGGAAGAAGTCGTGCAGCTCGTAGGGGCCGACCAGATCCTCGGTTTTCTGGCTGATTTCGCCGTCCTTGGGCGGCAGGAGCTCGGGGGATACCGGGGTGTCGAGCACATCGCGCAGAACGTCGGACAGCTCGCCCTCCACGCGGTCGGCCTCGTATGCGACAAGGTAGCGCACGAGCGTCTTGGGGATGGAGCCGTTGACGCCGTACATACTCATGTGGTCGCCGTTGTAGGTCGCCCAGCCGAGCGCGAGCTCGGAGAGGTCGCCCGTGCCGACGACCATGCCGCCGGTCTTGTTCGCGAGGTTCATCAGCACGAGCGTGCGCATACGCGCCTGACCGTTCTCGAAGGTGACGGAAAGGTCATCCTTGGACTGACCGATGTCCTCGAAGTGCTGGTCAACGGCTGCCTTGATGTCCACGGTCTTGAGCGTCACGCCGTAGGCCTCCGCGAGCTTTTCGGCGTTGCCTTTGGTGCGGGCGGTCGTGCCGAAGCACGGCATCGTGACCGCGAGAATGCCCTTGCGGTCGAGCCCCAGCATATCAAAGGCGTGCACCAGAACGATGAGCGCGAGGGTGGAGTCCAGACCGCCGGACAGACCGACAACCGCCGTCTTGGCGTGGGTGTGGCGCAGGCGGGTCGCAAGACCGGTCGCCTGCAGCGTCAGAATTTCCTCGCAGCGCTCGTCGCGGAGTGCCTTGTTCGCCGGAACGAACGGCGTGCGAGGGAAACTGCGGTCGGCGAGGTCGTTTTCGACCGGCTCAAGCGAGAACGAGAACTCGCTGCCCTCGATAGACTCGAATGTGTTCATGCGCTGACGCTCGTGGGCGAGGCGCTGGAGGTCAATATCCGCGTAAATGATGCCCTGCGAGAACATCTTGCTCTCAGCCAGTAGCGCACCGTTCTCCGCGATGAGGTCGTGACCCGCGAAAACAAGGTCCTGTGTGGACTCGCCGAAGCCGGCGTCCGCGTAGAGATACGCGCACAGCAGGCGGCCGGACTGCTGACGCACGAGGTCGCGGCGGTAGCCTGCCTTGCCGATGATCTCATCCGATGCGGACAGGTTGACGATGATGTGCGCACCCATCTGCGCGAGCGTAGTAGACGGCGGATTCGGCACCCACAGATCCTCGCAGATTTCCACGCCGAAGGTGAACAGCGGCTGCTCATCGCACTGAAAAATGGTATCGGTGACGAGCGGAACCCAGCACAGCTCGCCGTCCGCAGCCTTGATCAGCACGTTTTCCATACCGCTGAGCGTATCGGCGGAGACAAAATGGCGCTGCTCGTAGAACTCGGAATAGTTCGGAATGTGCGTCTTGGGGACGAAGGCGAGCACCTCACCGGCGTTTACGACAGCAGCCATATTGTACAGCTTACCGCGCACGCGCAGCGGCAGACCGACTACGATGACAGCCGCAAGCTCTGCGGTCTCGCGGCAGACAGTACCGAGCGCCTGCATCGCGCCCTCGAGCAGCGTTTCCTGCAAAAACAGGTCGCCGCAGGTGTAGCCGGTCAGGCACAGCTCGGGGAACGTGATGAGCTTCGCGCCCTTAGACGCGGCCTGCTTTGCCTGCCGGATGATTTCGGCGGCGTTATATTCGCAGTCCGCAACGTGCAGGTCGGGTGTCGCGGCGGCGATTTTGATAAATCCATCTCGCATAATCGGATTTCCTCCAGATGTTCAGATAGTACCAGTATACCCTGTTTTGGGGTCGGATGCAAGTCTTTGCCCGGAGACTGCCGCGCCTAAGCAGAATTATCGGATAAAAGAAGCTGTATCGACAAACGAAATCCCCCATCGAATGATGGGGGACAGAGAGCGGAAAAGTATTTTATAATGTCGGTAAATCTTTGCGCCAGGCGCCGCTCTTGTAGAAGAACACCGACAGACCCGAGCCGAGGAACCAGCCGATCGGCCAGCTCATCCAGATGCCGTGCTCGTTGCCGATGAGGTAGAACAGGGCGATGGACAGGACAACGCGCAGGATAAGGTCGGAGAAGGTCGTTATCATGAACGGACGCATCGCACCCGCGCCGCGCAGCACGCTGTCGCAGACGAACTTGATGCAGACAACGACGTAGAACGGAACGACCGTGAACAGATAGCCGCGTGCGACGTCAACAACACCGGACGCGCTGCCGGCCGGCAGAAACAGGCTGATGATGCGGCTCGCGAGCGGCAGATAAATCGCCATGAATACGATGCCGAGGCCGACCGAGAACGTGCCGCCCGCCTTGAGGCCGGGGCCGACACGGTCCAGCTTGCGTGCGCCGATGTTCTGCGCAACAAAGCTCGAAAGGCCGGACGCGAACGACATACAGCAGGTCAGCGCGAACATATTGATGCGGTTTGCGACCGAGAAGCCCGCGATGACCGTCGGGCCGCACAGATTGACGTAATACTGAATGATGAGGTTGCCGACCGAAACGAAGCTCTGCTGCGCGATGGACGGGATGGCGTAGTTGGTCAGACGGCGCAGCATTTCGGGCGCGAACAGGATGAAATGGCGGCCGGTGTCAAAGCTGTGCACGCGGCGCATGAGCAGGAAAAACGCCAGAACGCCGGACGCGCCCTGCGCGATAAAGGTCGCCCACGCAACGCCCGCAACGCCCCAGTGCAGCATGGCAACGAACACGATGTCGAGGATAACGTTACCGACCGAGGAAATGACGAGCAGGATAAGCGGTGTGCGGCTGTCGCCCATCGCGTTGAAAATACCCGTGCAGACGTTGTAGATGAACAGGAACAGCAGACCGAACACGTAGACGCGCAGATAGAGCGAAGCGTCCGAGAAGATGTCCGCCGAGGTGTTGAGCGCACTCATCAGACCATTCGTGAAAATCGCGCCGAACAGCGTCAGCAGGAGCGCCACGACGGTCGTAGTGACGAGCGCGGTCGAAATCGCGGTTTTCATGCGCAGATAGCGCTTCGCGCCGAACAGCTGCGATACGAGCACCGAGGTGCCGATGTTGATGCCGGTCGCGACCGCAACGAACAGCTGCGTGATGGGGTAGCTTGCGCCGACCGCCGCGAGCGCCAGCTCACCGGCCTGCGCCGTTTCGGCAAAACGGCCTACGATCATGGAGTCCGCCATCTGGTAAAGCTGCTGGAATGCGACGCTCAGCAGGAGCGGCATGGAGAACCAGAACAGCTTTTTTGATGGACTGCCTTCGGTCAAATCAGTGATCAAAATGGGATGCCTTCTTTCGCGTTTTCAGACAACCGGCTCCCTCCTGTTACAGAGAGAGCCGGTTTTGTGTGGATATGCAGCTGGAAAACTGCGGAGATTTAGTTCGCCTTTTTGCTTCGGGCGGAGAGTACGAAGATAGCGATGGCGAGCAGTACGAGGCCGGCAATGAGGGCCACGACGCCGCTGCCCGTGATACCGCCGACCAGAAAACCGCAGAAGCTCAGCGCCGCGACAAGCAGCGCGTAGGGAAGCTGCGTGGAAACGTGGTCGATGTGGTGGCACTGTGCGCCTGCGGACGCCAGAATGGTGGTGTCCGAAATCGGGGAGATGTGGTCGCCGCAGACCGCGCCCGACAGGCAGGCCGCAACGGTCATGACGAGCATGGTGGTCGCGCTGTCACCGAATACCGCAACGGCGATCGGGATGAGGATGCCGAACGTGCCCCAGCTGGTGCCGGTAGCGAACGCAAGGCCGAGCGCGATCAGGAAGAAGATGGCCGGCATCAGCATGGAGATGACCGAGTCGGCGCTGACGATCGAGGAAACGAAGCCGCCGATATTCAGGTAATCCGCCGAGCATACGCCGGACAGCGTCCACGCGAGCGTCAGGATGAGGATAGCCGGAACCATGGACTTGAAGCCCTCGGTGAATGCCTCGCAGAACTGCGCGAAGGTCAGAACCTTGCGCGGGATGTACAGCAGGAAGGTGAACACGAGCGTGAAGAACGAGCCGAGCACCAGAGCGGTCGAGGACGAGCAGTCCGCAAAGGCGTCGATGATGCCCGCGCCGTCGAGAATGCCGCCGGTGTACAGCATCGCGCCGATGCAGAGCACGATAAGAACGGCAATCGGGAGGATCAGGTCGTAGACCTTGCCTGCGCCGCCGACCACGTAGTTCTCCTCAAGGTGGGAGAGGTCGTCGTCCTTGTGCTCACGCGCGTACTTGCCCATGGCCGCGAAGTCGAAGTCCGCCGCCATCAGCCAGACGAGGAAAATCAGCGTCAGGATGGCGTAAAGGTTCATCGGAATGGTCTTCATGAACAGCGAGAAGCCGTCCATCGTGCTCGACTCGGGCAGGGAGGAGCCGACCGCCGCCGCCCACGAGGAGATCGGGGCGATGATGCAGACCGGCGCCGCCGTCGCGTCGATGATGTACGCGAGCTTTGCGCGGGTGATGTTGTATTTGTCGGTGACGGGGCGCATGACCGTGCCGACGGTCAGGCAGTTGAAGTAGTCGTCCACGAAGATGAAAATGCCGAGGAAGGATGTTGCGAAGGAGGCGCCGCGGCGGGTCTTGATGGTTTTGACCGCCCACTCGCCGTAAGCGCGGGACGCGCCCGATTTGGTGACGAGCGAAACCAGAATGCCGAGCAGCACCAGAAAGATGCAGATGTTGATGTTGTCGCCGAGCTTGCCGCCCATGATCTCGAAGGTCGTTTCGACCGCGTGGAGCGGGTTGAAGCCGGTGTACAGCAGAGCGCCTGCCAGAATGCCGATGAGCAGCGAGGAGTAGACCTCCTTGGTGATGAGCGCCAGCGCAATGGCGATAATCGGCGGCAGCAGCGTCCAGACTGTTGCTGTGATGTCCATATTCTCTTTTCCCCCTTGTTTTTGCAGGACAGGATTTTGGAACCTGCAATAATATACTATTTTATATGGAATTTATGCGCTTGACAAGACCTTGCGGCGGTTTTTCTCGGTAAAACGGTAAATTTGTGCAAAAGGGCGAGAAAGGCCGCGTCAAAACGAAAAAAAGACCGCATTTTTGCGGTCTTTTACAGGGCGCAGATGAGCGTTATGCAAGCGCGGTTGCGGTCTCCTCGACCTGCTCGTAAACGATGCTGATGATGGAGAGCACGACAGTCGCAGTCGCGCGGCAGATGTGCACCAGATCGTCGTCAATGCCGTGGTGACGGCCCGGGGCGCGGTAAGCGTCGTGCATATCGGTGATGCGGTTCAGCAGGGCGTCCACGCTTGTGGGCGGGATGATCGGGCTGACCCACTGCTCGAATTTCGCCTCGGTCATGCGGCGGCGGATCACGAGCGCAACGCGCTTCTCGTAGACGTAGTGCGCGAACAGGTTGTGGGTGTAGATGTCGTCATTATGCGGATAGGTAAAGAAATCGGTCATGTAGTGGCAGATTTCGCCGAGATCGACCGAAAGCTCGCGACCGTTGGTCGGGGCGATGGTGTACTTTTCAGTGAAAGTGCGGATTTTTTCCATCACTTCGTCCATCATGATTGACGGGTTGTGACGCTTGGTCAGGTAGGTGCCGGTCAGATCGGGCTTCAGGTTGCCGTAAACAAAGCCGCTCTGGTCAAAGGTTACGCCGCAAGTCTGCTCAACATAGTCCATCAGCAGATTTGCGACACGAATATGAGATACGGAATCCATCAACAATCCTCCAGACGGAACGATTCCTAAGGCGAACGCCTTAACAAATTCTTAACGCGCAGTGCATGTACAGATTTGAACTTTACAATAGGAACAGTATAGCATAAAAAAGTTATCCTGTCCTGCTTTTTTTGAAATTGTAACACAAAAAACACAAAAGATTCACAAATTACATGAATCACACAAACGAAAACGTTTTCGTTTGGTTATCTTGCACGGAAGGATTCGCTGCGGAACTTGACCTTGCCTTCGAGCGCCTGCCGCAGACGCTGGCACATTGCGTCGCGGTCGCGGTTGAGCGTACCGGCGAGGTTGACGTAGTTGGAGGCGTGGTTTGCGCGGAAAATGCTGCCCTCGGAGTCGATATGCTCAAGCAGAATGAGGGTTTCGTGCGCGATTTCGATGGGGTTCATCAGGTAGAAGCGGCCCTCCTGCCAGTCACGCATGAGCGGCGTGGGCAGCTCGAACAGCAGCGTCAGCAGGCCGATGTACTCCGGCTTCATGCGCGAGAGCGCCTCGGCGGTCTTGATGGCGTGCTCCTCGGACAGCTCGAGCGAGCCGAGACCCGCGATGCAGGTGACGGACAGCTTCATGCCGGCTTCCTTGACCATCAGGCCCGCGCGGACGATTTCATCGGCGGTTTCGCCCTTGTTGACGCGGCGCAGCACCTCGTCCGAGCCGGATTCCAGACCCAGATAAATCATTTCGAGGCCGAGCTCGTGCAGCATGTTGAGGTCCTCCTGCTTTTTGCACAGGATGGACGCCGGGGAGCCGTAGCTCGTGATGCGCTCGCACTCGGGGAACAGCTTGCGGATGTAGCGCAGGATTTCCGCCATGTGCTCGGGGCGGCACATCAGCGCGTCACCGTCCGCGAGGAAAATGCGGTCAACGCGGCGGTACATGCGGCGTGCTTCATCGAAATCCGCCTTGACGTCCTCGATTTTGCGCACGCGGAAGCGCTTTTCCTTGTACATATCGCAGAACGTGCACTTGTTGTGGCTGCATCCGATGGTGACCTGAACGATCAGGCTGTACGCCTCGGAAGGCGGACGGAATACACGGCCTTCGTATTCAAACATAGTTTTTCCTCCTGAAAAATGTCAAATTAAAACGGGCAGAGCGTACTCTGCCCGTCTGTGTTTATGTTTCAGTCCTCGAGACCGGCGGTTTCCGGCTCGTCGTCATCCTCGTCCGTTTCCTCGTCGCCGTCCACGATTTCGATTTCGACGTCCGGCTCCTTGTCCTCGGTTTCGGCCTTGGCCGGCTCCGCTGCGGTCGTTTCGGCGGCAGAAGCGTCGTTCTTGGCAGCGGCGTAGGTTTCGGGCGCGGGGCACTCCTCGGCGCAGGCGCAGGAAGCACAGTCGGACTCACTGCGCATCATTTCCTCCAGCTCGTCCATAGCCTTCAGCTCGGCCTCGTGGTAAACTTCCTCTTCGCGCTTCTTCTGAAGCAGGACAAGCGCCGCCGTTGCACCAGCGGCACACGCCAGGCTGGTCAGCAGCAGACCCGCTTTTACCTTGGTAGAATTTTTCACGGTATCCACTTCCTCTCAAAAGTGATGCGGCGCGGCGTCGCGCAGCGCGCGAAAAACGTTCACAGCCGCCCTGTTATTATATCCGAATGGTATATATATTTAATTTACCATATCGTGCGGTGAAAGTCAATCACTCGAAAAGAGGAACACGAGGAAAGTTCTGTCACAAAAGCGCCGAAAAGCAAAAGGGACGGCCGAAGCCGTCCCCGAAAAACGTGTTCACTTTGCCTTTACTGCGCCGTCCTTGATGAGGTCCCAGTTCTTCCTGAGGTAATCATAGCCGGAGTAGATGGTGACGAGCGTTACCACCCAGCCGACGATGGTCAGCAGGAGGGGTATACCGTCTGTGTGGGGCATGACCATAACAGCGGTGACACCATCACCGTCCGCGAAGGCAACACCATTTGCCAGTGCACCCGTGATGATATAATACAGGTAAATGACGATGATGCCGCCGATCTGCACGCAGGTTTTGACCTTGCCGGTCCAGGTCGCCGCCATGACAACGCCCTTGTTGGCCGCGACGACGCGAAGCGAGGTGATGATCAGCTCGCGCGCGAGGATGACGCATACCATCCAGCCTGCCATGGCCTTCTGCTCCACGAACAGGATGAGCGCGGACGCGACGAGCAGCTTATCCGCAAGCGGATCGACGAACTTGCCGAAATCCGTCACCTGATTGTACTTTCGGGCGACGTAGCCGTCCAGAAAGTCGGTAAACGACGCAACGCAGAACAGCACGAGCGCGATGACCGTGCTGGTCGGGAACACGACGTGATACCGGAGCTCGTCGATGATCCGCATGGGCTGCGCCGCAAAATAGATGAAAAACGGGATCATCGCGATACGGGTGAGCGTGATTTTGTTAGCGGTAGTCATGAATTATGCCTCCTTCTGGCGGACGCCGAGCAGGTCGGGACCGAGGCTCTCGGTGATGAGAACGTTCACGAACTCGCCCTCAGCCGGTTCGGTATCCATTGCATCAAAGTAAACGTGGCCGTCCACCTCGACCGAGTCCGCGTAGGTGCGGCCGTACCACAGCTGCTGCTCGTCATCGAAGCCCTCGACGAGCACCTGCATGACTTCGCCGTGGCGCGAGGTGTTGTAGTCGTCGAGTACGCCGGACTGAAGCTCCTCGACGATGAGACGGCGGTTCTGCTTGGTCTCGGCGTCGATCTGGTCGGACATTTCGGCGGCTTCCGTGCCCTCCTCGGGCGAATACTCGAATACGCCGACGCGCTCGATGGCGACGTTCTGGAGAAATTCGCACAGTTCCGCGAACTCGTCCTCGGTTTCGCCCGGCAGGCCGACAATCAGGCTCGTGCGCAGCACCAGACCCGGAATGCGGCGGCGCATATCCTCGATAAGGCGGGTGAACTCCGCGCCGTCACCCGGACGGTGCATCGCGCGGAGAATGCGTTTCGATACGTGCTGGAGCGGAATATCGAGGTACTTTACGATTTTCGGCTCGTCTGCGATAACGTCGATCAGCTCATCGGTGATCTGGTCGGGGTAGAGGTAATGCAGGCGAATCCAGGTGAAGTCCAGCATGCACAGCTCGCGCAGCAGCTCGGGCAGCAGGCGCTTGTGCTCGGGCAGGTCCATGCCGTACTTGGTGATGTCCTGCGCGATAACGATAAGCTCCTTGACGCCTGCCTCGGAGAGTGCACGCGCTTCTTCGAGCAGGGACGCCATCTCGCGGCTGCGGTACTTGCCGCGCAGCTTGGGGATGATGCAGTAGGCGCAGGTGTTCGAGCAGCCCTCTGCGATTTTGAAATAAGCGGTGTAGGAGGGGGTCAGACGGTTGCGGCCGCCATCGAGCGCCGCCGCGGTCATATCGGCCATGTAGGCCGCCTGCTGACCCTTGAGCGCCGCATTCGCCGCGTCTACGATGTTGTCGTAGCTGCCGGTGCCGCAGAGAACGTCGATTTCGGGCAGTTCCTTGCGCATTTCGTCCGCGTAGCGCTGCACGAGGCAGCCGGTCACGACCAGACCCTTCATGCTGCCGGTCTGCTTGTACTGCGCGGTTTCGAGGATGGTCTCGATGGCCTCGGTCTTGGCCGCTTCGATAAAGCCGCAGGTGTTGACCACGCCAACGTCCGCCTCGCTCATATCCTCGGTAATCTCCCAGCCTGCCTCGCGCATCAGGGCGAGCATATGCTCGCTGTCCACCAGATTCTTGGCGCAGCCGAGCGAAATAAGTCCTAATTTCGGCATGAAATACTCCTCTTCCTCAAACTGTCGAAAAACTGACATTTTTCCGGCAGTCTTAAACATTTTTGTCCGTATTATTGCTTTATATAGTATACACCATAACCGCCGGTTTGTCATGTAAAGATTTACACGGCAAAACCGGGAAAATCCGTGCAAAAAAGCAAACTCCCCCGCAGAAAATACGAAGGAGTTTTCGATTACCGCGCGGCAGCGCGTATAAAATACAATCTGCGGAGCAGATTGATAAAAACCGGGAGCATGTATCACGGTTTTTATACTTTGAGAGAGATAAAAGTTTCGAACAGGAACTTTTATCCGTTCGTGTTTTGCGAAGTCAAAACACATCTTGTCGCAAAACAGAGTTTTGCGACAAATCAGCCGAGATTTTCCTTTCGGATGCGTCCCTCGCGCAGCAGCTCGGTGAGCGTTTCGCGGTCGCCCGCACGAATTGCGCGGCGATACTCGTCGAGGTGCTTGATGATCTCATCGATTTCCGCGGCGAGCGGCTCCGCGTTGCACAGAAACAGCTCGCTCCACATGGTTTCGTTCAGCTTCGCGACGCGCGTCAAATCCTTGTAGCTGCCGGCGGAATAGCCGTTGTGCTTGTCGGCCTCGGGGCTCTTGATGTAGGCCGAGGAAACAACGTGCGCCAGCTGTGAGGTGAAGGCAATCATGTGGTCGTGCTGCTCCGCCGTGCAGCGCACGGTCTGACCGAAGCCGAGCGACATAAAATATGCTTCGAGCTGAGACAAGATACGCTCGGTGCTGCTCTTTGTCGGCACGAAAATCATGCTTGCGCCGTCAAACAGCGTCGGCAGCGCGAAATCCAGACCGGAGAATTCGCGGCCTGCCATCGGGTGGCCGCCGACATAGTGCACACCGGCGTCGAGTGCGGCCTGCTCCAGATGCTCGACCATGAACTGCTTGACACCGACCATATCGACGATGACGCAGCCCTTTTTCATCTTCGGCATATTTTCCAGCAGCCAGTCCACAGTCGCCTGCGGATACAGGCCGATAATGACGAGATCGACCTCGCGGAACAGTGCGTCGGTCGCGATGGCGTCGATCGCGCCGTCAGCGAGAGCCTGTTCTGCGGTCGCGCGGGTGCGGTTCCAGCCGAGAACGCGGCTGAGCGTGCGTGCCTTGATGGTTTTCGCCATCGAGCCGCCCATCAGACCGAGTCCGGCAATCAGTACGGTATCAAACATGAGTGGGTGCCCCCTGTCGGTTTTTTATTCAGATAAAGTGTATAACGGCGGACAGGGTTTGTCAAGCCGTGCTTACTTTGCGTGGAGGGCCTTAAACATCCGGTAGTGCAGGCCGTTTTCATCGCGGTACTCGCCGCGCTGCTCGAAGGCGAATTTGTGGTAAAAACCCTGCGCACGCATATTTTTCTCCGCCACGTGGGCGCAGAGCCAGTCACGGCCGAGCGAACGGTAGACGCTGATGGCCTGACCGAGGATCTGTGCGCTCAGACCGCAGCCGCGGTAGTCGCCGTCGATGCAGAAGCCGCCGACCAGACCGACGCCCGGCTCCTCGTCGTACCAGGTTTTGAGATAGACGAGCGCGACCGGCGTGCCGTCCTCCAGCAGACCGAAGGTGCACGAGCGGGGCGAAACCTGCTGCGCGCGCTCGATGTCGCGCAGAAGCGCCTCAGGGTCGAGGTTTTCGTCCGTGCCGTAGGCGTTCCGGTGCAGCTCGCGCATGAACGCCACAATTTTATCCACATCCTGTGGATTTCTCGGGTCGGCGCGGCGGAACCAGATCTGCGGCGAGACCGGAACGCCCTTGGTGTTTTTCCAGCCGATGGAGGCAAAGGTAGAAAGCTCCTGCGGCAGATGGGAAGCGTCGTTCTCGTAAACGATGTCGATATTGCCGTTTTCGTCAAAATCCAGCCGCGCAACACAGGTGTTGTCGCCCCAGCCGATCTCGTTCATCTTTTCGGGCGGAAAGCCGTGCGCGAGGGTGAGCGCACCGCGAATCGCCGAGCCGTGGGTCACGACCGCGATGGATTTGCCCGCGTTTTCCTGCGCCAGACGGCGCACCTCGTTCAGCATCCGCTCGCCGGCCTGCATGACGGTCTCGCCGTGCGGGGGCGCGGCCTCCCACGGACGGGAGCACCACTTTGCGTACTGCTCGGGCCATGCGTGCGGCAGCTCGGCCCACGGCAGATCCTCCCAGTCGCCCATGTCGATTTCGTGCAGGTCATTGCGCAGCTCGACGCTCAGCCCGTGCGGCTTGGCGACGGCTTTCGCGGTCGTGCGGGCACGGAACAGGGGCGAGGCGTAGACCGCCGCGAGGGGAACGCTCTCGAAGCGCTTCGCGAGGCAGGGGAGCTGCTGATACGCACGCGGCGTGAGCAGGCTGTCGTAGATGCCGTGGCAGCGGCGGTAGATGTTGCCCTCCGCCTCGGCGTGGCGGATGATGTAGACCGTGGCTTTCATCGTCAGACCTCGACTGCGCCGGACAGCTCGGAAACCGTCTTGACGCCGTGCGCGTCCATCCACTCCTCCAGCTCACGCAGCGCCTTGACCGGAGCGGTCGGGTCGTTGAACATCACGGTGCCCATGGCGACCGCGTCCGCGCCCGCGAGCAGCATTTCCACGATGTCGCGGCCGGTGCGGATGCCGCCCATGCCGAGAATGGGCACGGAGACCGCGCGGCGTACCTGATAGACCATGCGGACCGCGACCGGGAACACCGCCGGGCCGGACAGGCCGCCCATGACGTTCGACAGGATGGGGCGGCGCTTTTCGATGTCGATGCGCATGCCGAGCAGGGTATTGATGAGCGAGAGCGCGTCCGCGCCGGCGGACTCAGCCGCGCGTGCGATTTCTGCGATGTCGGTCACGTTCGGGGACAGCTTGACGATGAGCGGCTTTTTCGCCTTTGCCTTTGCCGCCGAAACGACCTCCTCGACCATCTTCGGCTGGGTGCCGAAGGCCATGCCGCCGCACTTGACGTTCGGGCAGGAGATGTTCATCTCGATGAGGTCAACGTCCGCGTCCGAGATCTTCTCGACCATGCCCTCGTATTCCTCGACCGTGTTGCCGGAAACATTCGCGATGATCTTGGTGCCGTACTGACGCAGGAACGGGATCTGCTCCTTGATGAAGCGGTCGATGCCGGGGTTCTGGAGGCCGACACAGTTCAGAATGCCCTGCGGGGTCTCCGCGATGCGGGGCGCGGGGTTGCCCAGACGCTCGGTCGGGGTCAGACCCTTGACGCCGATGCCGCCGAGCATGGAAAGGTCGAAAAATTCGCCGTACTCATGGCCGAAGCCGAACGTACCGGAGGCGGTCGTGATGGGGTTTTTCAGCTCCACGCCGCAGAAATTTACTCTTAAATCAGCCATTACCACTCGACCTCCTCAGCATTGAATACCGGACCGTCCTTGCAGACGTGACCGTATCGGGTTTCACCGTTTTCCGACTTGAGTGCGCATGCGCAGACGAGGCACGCGCCGATGCCGCAGCCCATGCGCTCCTCCATGGATACCTGACAGGGGACGCCGGCCTCCTTCGCGATGGCTGCGATAGCCTTCAGCATCGGCTTGGGGCCGCAGGCCGCGACGCCGGAAGCGGAAGAAATCTGCTCCTTCAGAACGTCGGTCACGAAGCCGTGACGCGCATAGGAGCCGTCGTCGGTCGTGACGAAGGTCTCGCACTCGTCGCGGAAGTCGCCTTCGAGAATGACCGCGCCCTTGCTGCGGAAGCCGAGGATAGCGGTCGGCTTCGCGCCCTGCTTTACCGCCTCGCGCACGCAGCCGAGCATGGGGGGCACGCCGATGCCGCCGCCGATGAATACCGGCGCGTCACCGAGCGCGGCGACCTCAAAGCCGTGGCCGAGCGGGCCGAGCACATCGAGCTCGTCGCCCGCCTTGCGCTGGCTGAGCCATGCCGTACCCTCGCCCTTTACCTGAAAGACGATGCGAAGCTCGGGCGCTTTCCATGCGCAGATCGAGATGGGGCGGCGCAGCAGATGGCCCTCGCCGCAGGCAATATGTACGAACTGGCCGCACTGCGTTTTTGCGGTGATTTCGGGTGCGTGCAGCACCATTAAGAATAATCCGTCACCAAGCTGAGTGTTTTCGACAACGCGGCAAATTTCCTGCACTGACATAACATTTCTCCCTCCGGTCGTGTATTTTACGCTTGTACTGTCATTATAAAGGAAAACGGGGGAAAAGAAAAGAGCGAAGTGATGCAGACTGCGAAGTTTGTACGGCGCATAAACCTCTGCTGCGGCGGGGTGCGAGCACCACGACATATGGAACGGAAAAGTTAGTTTTTATGTATGACGGCAGGGAAAAACGGGTAAAATCAGGGGCGTACCGGCAGCGATATTTGTGAAAATTGCTTCTGGACTTCGAGGGGCAGTTATGATAAGATGTGCTGCAATCAGAGAAGTGCAGAAAATGCGGGAAACACGTGATTTTTGCGAAAAGTACACGGATTTACGCCGATTTCTGTGCGCCTGACACACAAACGAAAGCGTGCAAGCGCTTTCAAACGGGCCGCAGCCGGGCTGCGGTGTGCGAGAGGAGAATTAACGATGGAACAGAACCGTTATATGACGATCCATGATGCGTCGCGTCTGTGGCATATCGAGGCGGAGGAACTGCGCCGCCGCTGTGCCAACGGAAAAATTCAGGGCGCTCGCATGGTCAGCGGCATCTGGATGATTCCGGTCTGAAAAAATGCAGAAAAAACGTCCTGCCGGTGGTTTCAGACCTCTCCGGCAGGACGTTTTGTATTGTTACAGCATTCTGCCGCGCAGCAGAACGGCGTGGATGTTCAGCTCCTCGTCGAGCAGCACGACATTCGCGAGCCGTCCCGCTTCGAGCGAGCCGTAGTCGTTTTCGATGCCGAGCGCGCGGGCGGGGGTGGTGGACGCCGAGCGCACCGCCTCGCCGAACGGAATGCCCATGCGGACCGCCGAGCGCACGCAGTCCATCAGATTGGTCGCGGAACCCGCAATCGTGCCGTCGTGCAGCGTCGCGAGGTTGCCGCGCACGGTGACGGCCTGTCCGCCGAGGGAATACTCGCCGTCCGCAAGGCCGGTCGCCATCATGCTGTCCGAAATCAGGATCACGCGGCCGCTGAACAGCGTAAAGACCGCGCGGACGACCGAGGGGTGGATGTGCACGCCGTCCGCGATCAGCTCGACCGCGACGTTTTCGCTGTCGAAGGCCGCGCCGATAACGCCCGGGGCGCGGTGCGAAAACGGCGGCATCGCGTTGAACAGGTGGGTGGCCTGCCGTGCGCCGCGGCGGAACGCCTCGCAGGCGGTGTCATAATCCGCCTCGGTGTGCGCGAGTGAAATGCGAACCTCGCCGCTCAGCTCCTCAATGGTTTCCATCGCGCCGGGAAGCTCGGGCGCCATGTCGCACAGCTTGAACAGACCGTGCGCCTTTTCCTGCACCCGGCGGAACATGGCGGCGTCCGGCGCGTGCAGATAGGCCGCGTTCTGGGCGCCCTTTTTCTTTTCCGAGATGAACGGGCCTTCCATGTTGATGCCGACAAGGGCGGCCTCGTGCGGCTCGGCGCTCCATGCGGCGGCGGCCTGCGCGATTTCGCTCAGCTTTTCCTCGGGGTAGGTCATGGTCGCGGGACAGATGGCGGCGACGCCGTTCTGCGCCTGATAGGAGGCGAGGGCGGAGATGGCCTCGGCCGTGCCGTCGCAGAAGTCGTAGCCCACGCAGCCGTGAAAGTGCAGGTCAACCAGTCCCGGAATGGCGTACAGCCCACCCATATCGACGGCGTCGCTGCCTGCCTCCGTGCCGGTGATGCGGTCGCCCGAAATCGAAAGACCGCCCGAACGGAAGGTGCCGTCCGGCTGATAGATTTTCAAATTGCGAAATTCCATGGTTTTCTCACCTCAGAGAAGGTCGGTGCATTTGGAAAGTGCGGCTTCGTCCGCGACGATGGAAACGTCGGTGTGAAGCTGAAGGATGGACGCCGGAACGCGCGGCGTTACCGGGCCGAAGAAGGCTTCGCGGACGATATCCGCCTTGTTTTCGCCCGAAACGACGAGAACGATGCGGCGTGCGAGCATGATGGTCTGCACGCCCATGGTGTACGCCTGACGCGGCACATCATCGGCCGAGGCGAAAAAGCGCTTGTTCGCCTCAATGGTGGACTCGGTGAGGTTGACACAGTGCGTGCCCTTGGAGAAATAGTCGTCCGGCTCGTTGAAGCCGATGTGACCGTTGAGACCCATGCCGAGCAGCTGGAGGTCGATGCCGCCCGCGGCGCGGATGGCCTTGTCGTAGCGGCTGCACTCGCGCTCCGCGTCAAGCTGTGCGCCGTCCGGCAGATTGATGCGCTCGTCCGGGATGTTTACCGAGTCGAAGAAGTTCTTGTGCATGAAGTAATGGTAGCTCTGGTCGTGGTCCGGGGTCAGGCCGCGGTATTCGTCCAGATTGAACGTCGTGCAGTCGCCGAAATCCACGTCGCCCTTGTGATACCATTTGATCAGCTGCTCGTAGATGCCGATGGGGGAGGAGCCGGTGGCGAGACCGAGCACGGAGTCCGGCTTCAGGATGACCTGCGCGGAGATGATGTTCGCGGCCTTGCGGCTCATATCATTATAATCCTTTGCGCGAATGATTTTCATGATGCGTTACCTCTTTCTTCCGTAAAAGCGGAAGGGACAGGCTTGCGCCCGCCCCCTCCCTGGTGATATATGGGTGTGTGCTTGATGCAGATTAAAGCATTTTTTCCATTTCGTCGGCTACGAACTGGACCTTGGTGCCGATGATGACCTGAACCGCGGTCTGGGACGGGCGCATGACGCCTGCCACACCTGCGGACTTGATCTTCTTCTCGTTGACGAGCGTGCCGTCCTTGACTTCCATGCGCAGACGGGTGATGCAGTTGTCGAGAGAAGCGATGTTGTCCTTGCCGCCGAGACCCTCAAGAACGGTCGCAGCGATAGCGGTGTAGTCGTTGTTTGCGAGGGTCGCGTTCTTGTCTGCCTCTGCGAAATCAGCCTCCTCGTCCTCACGGCCCGGGGTCTTGAGGTTGAACTTGGTGATCGCAAAGTAGAATACCAGATAGAATACAACGAATGCCGCGATGCCGAGCGGGATGATCATCAGGGTGTTGTTCGCCGCCGGCAGGAAGGACGAGAATACGAGGTCGGTCGCGCCTGCGGAGAAGCAGAAGCCTGCGCGGAAGCCGACGTAGTAGGTGATGACGGTGAAGATGCCGTACAGAGCCGCGTAAACGATATACAGCGGGAAGCACAGGAACATGAAGCCGAACTCAAACGGCTCGGTAACGCCGCAGATGAAGGCGCAGATCGCAGCGGACAGAACCAGACCGATGGCAGCCTTCTTGTTCTTTGCGGTCTTGATCATAGCCAGAGCCGCGCCGAATACGCCGAACATCATGCAGGGGAAGAAGCCGGACATGTACATGCCGAGGCTCCAGCCAATGACATTGCCGGTGGTGCCGACATCGCCGGTCTGAAAGCCGGCCCAGTAGTTCTGCAGGTCTCCGAGGCCGATGGTATCGAACCAGAATACATTGTTCAGCGCGTGGTGCAGACCGGTCGGGATGAGCAGGCGGTTGAGGAATGCGTAGATGCCTGCGCCGATGCCTTCCATGCCAATGATGGCTTCACCGACAGAAACGAGTGCGCCGAAGATGATCGGCCATACGAACAGCAGAACGACCGAAACCAGAATGGAAACCAGACCGGTGACAATCGCTACGCAGCGCTTGCCGCTGAAGAATGCCAGCCAGTCGGGCAGCTTGGCGTTCTTAAAGCGGTTGTAGCAGGCCGAGCCGATGATGCCGGCGATGATAGCGATAAAGACGTTCTGGATCTTATCGAACGCGAGCGTCTTTACCGGGTCGTCCGCGATAGCGGGCATCAGGGTGGTGACAACGCCCGTGCTCAGCAGGTTGGTCATCATCAGCCACGAAACCAGACCGGCGAGTGCGGATGTACCGTCTTTATCGTCCGCCAGACCGACTGCTACGCCGATAACGAACAGCCATGCCATGTTGTCGATCAGCGCACCGCCCGCCTTGACGAGCAGGAAGCCGATGTTGTACAGCGCACCGCTTGTCGCCGCGCCCGGTACGCCCATAACGCCCGGGGCGATCGCATAGCCGAGGCCCATCAGGATACCGCAGATCGGGAGCGCTGCTACCGGCAGCATGAGTGCCTTACCTAATTTTTGCAGCTTTTTCATCATAATAGAGTCCCCTCCTCTTTGTAAATGCCGCATTTTTGCGGCGCCTTGTGAATGACGATGTATTTGAAACGAAAGCCGTAAACTGACGAAAGAAATACATCAGATGCCGTATTTCCATGAGCCGAACAGGAAACGCGGCTATTTCATCGCCTGTGGCGAAATGAAATCGAAATGAATGCCGGGGGTAGGGTGCTTAGAGATTTGCCGAGAGGAACGCTTTGAGGGCAGATGCCGCTGCGTCCTCGTCCTCGCCCTCAATGGTGAGCTTTACGGTGTCGCCCTTTTTGACGCCCAAGCTCATCACGCCCATGATGCGCTTGGCGTCTACTTCCTTCTTCGGGGAAGCGATCATGATTTTCGAGGCGAACCCCAACGCCTCCTTGACGAGCATTCCGGCCGGACGGGCGTGGATGCCGAACTCATCGGTAATCGTGTATGCGAACGTTTTCATAGTAAAATATCTCCTTTTTATTTCTTTTCGAGCGTCAGCAGGGTATCGCCTGCCTGAATTCCGCCCGCGCCCTCGGTCTTGACCGAAGCGAAGACATCGGGGTTGCAGACGATGATGGGGGTGACGACCTCGTAGCCTGCCGCCTTGATGGCGTCGAGGTCGAACTCAATGAGCGTATCGCCTTTGCGGACGGTGTCGCCCGACTTGCACTTTGCGGTGTAGTGCTCGCCCTTGAGGTTTACGGTGTCGATGCCGACATGGATGAGCAGCTCCGCGCCCTCGGAGGTCGTCATGGAAACCGCGTGGCCGGTATCGAACATCATATCGACCGTGCCGTTCGCGGGGGCGACGATGCGTCCCTCACTCGGCTGTACCGCCGCGCCCGGGCCAAGAATGCCCTGTGAGAAGGTCGGGTCGGGAACCTCGGACAGCGGAACGACCGTGCCGGAAACCGGAGCCGCAACCGCAATGCCGGACGAGGAAAACAGATTTTTCAGCTTGCCAAACATGATGCTTCACATTCTTTCTGGGGATTATTGTTCGGATATAGTATGTCGGTTCAGCAGATAAAACATTCGGAAAAAATAAAAAAACCAAATCTCATCGCACGAAAAACAGTTCTGTGACAAAAAACTGATGCGAGAAATCTGGTTTTGCCCGCCGAAGCGGTAACAATCCATAAAAAACGAAGGGGTCGCGTCCCTTCCGGAAAATGCCTGTTATCTACTTGTTGTTTTCATTGTAACAGACCGGGAAATGGTTTGCAAGAAAAATCTGACGGCAGATGTGCCGAAAAAACGCGAGATTTTTGCGCAGATTGCACAAAGACGCGGCGCGTCACCGCCGACGGACGGGCAGGGGCGAGGTCATTTCGCGCTGCATCCAGAAGAGCAGCAGACCGACGATATAGCGCTGTTCGGCGTCCGTCAGTGCGCGTCCCGCCGGGATGCCGTGCCACTTTGCCAGACATCCGCGGCAGCAGCAGGCGGTCGCGTGCTGGGCGATAAAGACCGGGTGGCCGCGCATCGGGGTCTGCTTGCCGTCGTTCGGGATAACCGCCGGAGCAAGGCGCTGCGCGACAAAGTCGGCGGCGTGGCGGCGCATCACATCCCACCCCTTGTCGCAGATATACTGGCGGTCGCGGAGCGCGAGGTGGAAACGGCTGCGGAAGTTCGAGCGGGCGAGCGCGGCAAGACGCTCCTCGCAGCGGGTATTATCGTTTGTGCAGTCCATGAAAATCGGCTCCTTTACACTACCATTGTAAAACATGACGAAGAATGTTGCAAGGGTATCCGAAAGAATAGACAATCTGCCGCAAAAAACGGGTGCGGCACAGCCTTCATTTGGCAGAATGGGCGAAGAATGACAGAGAGAGCCATGCGTGCACGGGCACGCATACGCAAAGTGTTTTCGGAAATTTACACAAAAAATACCTTGCGCAAACGCAAAGTATAGTGTATAATTACAAACAGGGAAACAATTCCGTCAACAAACGCCCGTGCATCAGGCAGGGGCAGGGGAGTGTATATCAATTATGACCAATTATCCGGTAAACAAAATCCGTAATGTATGTCTGATGGGTCACGGCGGCGACGGCAAGACCTCGCTCATCGAAAGCCTGCTTAATATCTCCGGTGCGACCGACCGCGTGGGCAAAATCGCCGACGGCAACACGGTCTGCGATTTCGACCCCGAAGAAATCCGCCGCAAGTTCTCGATTTCGACTGCGGTAGCACCCGTTGAATGGAACGGCTGCAAGATCAACCTGCTCGACACCCCGGGCTTCTTTGATTTTGAAAGCGAAGTGCAGTGCGCGATGCGCGTTGCAGAGTCCGCGCTTATCGTTGCGACCGGCAAGTCCGGCCCGGGCGTCGGCACGGAAAAGGCGTGGGAGCGCTGCGAAGAGCGTGCAATGCCGCGTATGTTCTACATTTCGAAGATTGACGAGGAAAACTCGGATTACTATACCTCTCTGCACAAGCTGCAGAAGCAGTTTGGCGTATCGGTAGCGCCGATCGTCGTCCCGATCTTCGAGGGCAACCGCGACACGGTCGGCATCGTTGACTGCGTTATCCGCAAGGCCTACCGCATGGACGGCAACAAGCGCGTCGAAATCCCGATTCCGGACGACATGAAGGACCGCATCGACCAGCACCGCGCGGCGCTGTGCGAGAATATCGCAGAGCTGTCGGAGGATCTGATGGAGCGCTATTTCGCAGGCGAAGAGTTCTCGGACGAAGAGCTGATCGCCGGCATCCGTCAGGGCGTCAAGGACCTGGTGCTCGCGCCGGTATTCTGCGGCACCGCCGCAACCGGTATCGGCTCCTACGCGCTGCTCAAGGGCATCGCGGACTATATGCCGTCCCCGGATGAAAAGCCGGTCGAGCTGTGCGAGGACGAAAAGGGCGAGCTGATCGAAATCAACTGCGCACCGAACGGCTCCACCTGTGCATTTGTATTCAAGACGGTCGCCGACCAGTACGGCCGCTTCTCCTACTTCAAGGTCATGTCGGGCGAAGTCAAGCAGGATATGACGCTTGTCAACAAGCGCGCGGACGCGAACGAGAAGATGGGTCACATCTTCACCGTCTGCGGCAAAAAGACGACCGAGGTTCCGGTTGTCGGCTGCGGCGACATCGGCGCCGTTTCCAAGCTCGTTACCACCAAGACGGGCGACACCCTTTCGATGAGCGTGCGCAAGGTCGAGCTTGAGCCGGTCGAGTTCGCGCCTCCCTGCTACACGCAGGCAATCGCCGCCAAGGTCAAGGGCGCCGAGGAGAAGATCTCCACGGGTCTGGCGCGTCTGCATGACGAGGACCCGTCGTTCGAAACCGAGTTCAATCCCGAAACCAAGCAGCACCTCATTTCCGGTGCAGGCGATATTCAGCTGGACGTTCTGTGCTCCAAGCTGCGCGACAAGTTCGGCGTAGAAGTCACGCTGTCCGCGCCGATCGTGCCGTACCGCGAGAAGATCCGCAAGCCGGTCACGGTCGAAGGCAAGCACAAGAAGCAGTCCGGCGGTCACGGCCAGTACGGTCACGTCAAGATGGAGTTTGCGCCGTATACCGAGGGCGATTATCTGTTCCAGGAGAAGATTTTCGGCGGTTCTGTCCCGAAGAACTTCCATCCGGCGGTCGATAAGGGCATCCGCGAGGCCATGGAGCATGGCGTTCTGGCCGGCTATCCGATGGTTGGCCTGCGTGCGACCCTGCTCGACGGCTCGTACCACGACGTTGACTCGAACGAGCTGTCCTTCAAGATGGCGGCCCGTCTGGCTTACAAGGCCGGTATCCCGCAGGCTTCTCCGGTTCTGCTTGAGCCTGTCTGCTCGATGAAGGTCGTTATCCCGGATTCCTTCATGGGCGACGTTATCGGCGACCTTAACAAGCGCCGCGGCCGCATCATGGGCATGAACCCGATCGACGGCGGCAAGCAGGAGATCATTGCCGAGTGCCCGATGGCCGAGCTGGGCGACTACGCGATCAAGCTGCGTTCGATGACGCAGGGCCGCGGTTCGTTCGTTTCCAAGTTCGAGCGCTACGATGAAGCACCCGCTCCGGTTCAGGAAAAGGTCATCGCAGAGAACAAGGCTCGCATGGAGGCCCTGAACAAGGACTAAAAAGCACATAAACCTGCCCTGGCAGGCATACACAAGCAACACAGCCACGGCGGTTTCATCTTCTGTGGCTGTTCGCGTGGTGGGGTAAATCGGAATTTGTGGAATTGAAAAAAACAGAGTTTGGAGGAATGTTTCATGAAAAAAACTATAACGTTAGCGTTTTGCTTTGTGATGCTTTTTCTCTTTGCGGGATGCGGAAAAGGTGATGTATCAAATGTGAAAATTGAGTATGGAACATCTTCCGTTTACTCAAAAGAAGATATGGATGCTGCTATTGAGGTTATAAAAGAACAGTTCAGTTCATTTGAAGGCTGTGAACTGCATAGTCTTTCTTATGTGTCGGATGAAGAATGCAACAAGGCAGAAAATATTGAATGGATGAATGATTTAAGAGCGGATGATAATCAAGAAACCTTTACGCAATGCATTGCATTTAATAGCAGCTTCCGTTCGCCGAAAAAAGGCGGCGATGCATGGAATGCTGACGAAGAATATACCTGGACATGGTGGCTTGCACGAAGCGAAGACGGAGAATGGAAACTGGTGACTTGGGGCTATTGATAAAATAAGAAATTTAAGCTCGTCATAAACCCACGAAAAAAGGCACGCCTTTGGCGTGCCTTAAGCCTGTCGAAAAACTAACGTTTTTCCGACATTCTGTGTTTTGACTTCGCAAAACACGGACGTCCGAAAGTTCCCATGCGGAAACTTTCTCCCTCTATAAGTATAAAAACCGTGATACATGCTCCCGGTTTTTATGATTTTGCGTTGCAAAATCTATTTCATGCGCGCTTCCGCGCGAAACACTGTGTTCTCGAAAAAAATTAACTTTATCGACAGACTGACACACCTGCTCCAGGTGTGTTTTGCTTTATCCGGATATAGACAGGACGGGATTTACCATGAAACGAATTATCTGCATCGGCGACTCCAACACGTGGGGCTACGACCCGCGCTCGTTCGGCGGCGGCCGCTATCCCGAGGGCGTGCGGTGGACGTCCCTCCTTGGCGATGCGTGGCAGGTCGAAAACCTCGGCGAAAACGGCCGCGAGATTCCCGTTTCGGATTTCGCGGTGCGCGTGCTTCTCGTACAGATTTCCGCGCGGCTCCCTGCGGACGGCCTCTGCGTCATGCTCGGCACGAACGACCTTCTCGGCGGCACGTCCCCCGCCGAGACCGCCCGGCGGATGGAGGGCTTTCTCGACCGGCTGCGGGACTGCGACCTGCCGCTGCTGCTCGTCGCGCCTCCGCTCATGCAGAGGGGTACGTGGGTCGAAAGCGAAGCGCTCCTTGAAAATGCACGGGCGCTTGCGCCGCTCTACCGCGAACTGGCGGAGCGCTGCGGCGCTTTCTTCTGTGACACGGCGACGTGGGATATTCCGGTCGTCTTTGACGGCGTGCACTTCTCCGAGGACGGCCACCGCCGCTTCGCGAAGCAAATGCAGCGCGTGCTCGACACGGTTTTTCGCTGACCCTCGACCCTCTCCCCCGCCGAAAATTCCATATGAATGCAAAAAGGCGCCGCAGTTCATCTTCTGCGACGCCTTTGCTTTTGTCATAACGACTGTTTTTACTTTGCAAGCTTGGACTGTGCCTTCTGCTCGAAGCGCTCCTTTGCGACGATGGCGCGCTGATGCGTACCCTCACCGATCAGGCCGGCTTCGTCATATGCCGCGACCTTGAAGGTCAGAATCTTGCCGTTCGGCGCGATTTCGGTCAGCTCGGTTTCGATGCGGATCTCCATGCCTTCCGGCGTTGCGGCTACGTGGCTGACGTTTACGAGCGTGCCGACCGTGGTCTTGCCCTCTTCAAGCTCACCCGCGACGCTTGCGGCTGCGGTGTTCTCGATGGCGGCAATCATCATCGGGGTTGCAAATACGGATACCAGACCGCTGCCGACGTTGCACGCCAGCTGGTCCTTGGTTACGGTGAACTTCTTTTCGCCCTTGATACCGGTGTTCATATCAATTACTCCTGTCTGTTTCGCGGAATGGAACTTACTTCTTGCGCAGCTCGGTCATGCCGCCCATGTACGGCTGAAGCGGCTTCGGGATAGCAACCGAGCCGTCCTCACGCAGGTTGTTCTCGAGGAATGCGATCAGCATACGCGGAGGAGCAACAACGGTGTTGTTCAGGGTGTGCGCGAAGTACAGCTCCTTCGGGTTCTCCTTGCTGCGGACACGGATGCCCAGACGGCGAGCCTGTGCGTCGCCGAGGTTGGAGCAGGAGCCGACCTCGAAATACTTCTTCTGGCGCGGCGACCATGCCTCAACGTCGCAGGACTTGACCTTCAGGTCAGCCAGGTCGCCCGAGCAGCACTCGAGGGTGCGAACCGGAATATCGAGCGAACGGAAGAAGTCAACCGTGTTCTGCCACAACTTCTCGTACCATGCCTTGCTGTCCTCCGGCTTGCAGACGACGACCATTTCCTGCTTCTCGAACTGGTGGATGCGGTAAACGCCGCGCTCCTCGATGCCGTGTGCGCCGACTTCCTTGCGGAAGCACGGGGAGTAGCTGGTCAGGGTCTGCGGCAGGGTCTCCTCGTCGTTGATGGTGTCGATGAACTTGCCGATCATGGAGTGCTCAGAGGTACCGATGAGGTACAGGTCCTCGCCCTCGATCTTGTACATCATGTTCTCCATTTCCTTGAAGGACATAACGCCCTTTACTACATCACCGTGGATCATGAACGGCGGGATGTAGTAGGTAAAGCCGCGGTCGATCATGAAATCGCGTGCGTAGGACAGGATGGAAGAATGCAGACGAGCGATGTCGCCCTTGAGGTAGTAGAAGCCGTTGCCGGAGGTGCGGCGTGCGGCGTCGAGGTCGATGCCGTCGAAGGACTCCATGATGTCAACGTGGTACGGAACCTCGAAATCCGGAACGACCGGCTCACCAAAGCACTCGTTCTCAACGTTCTCGGAGTCGTCCTTGCCAATCGGAACGGACGGGTCGATGATGTTCGGAATGACCATCATGCGGTTCTTGACTTCCTCAGCAAAAACCTTTTCGTCCTCTTCGAGCTTGGTCATCTCGTCGGCCATCGCCTTGACCTCTGCCTTGACCTTCTCGGCCTCTTCCTTCTGGCCCTTGGCCATCAGACCGCCGATCTCCTTGGACTTCTTGTTGCGCTGTGCACGCAGCTCGTCGCAGCGGGTCTTGGCTGCACGGTACTTTGCGTCAAACTCGATGACCTCATCGACCATCGGGATTTTCTCGTCCTGGAACTTCTTCTTGATGTTTTCCTTGACTGCGTCCGGGTTTGCTCGGACAAATTTGATATCCAGCATTTTTATTTCTCCTTATTGATTATTAACATTGTTATCATTATTTTGTTTAGCATTGTCTGCCAGTGTGAGCAATTTTTGATATACTGCGTAGTCGCTTTCTTCAAACACGCCGCCATCCTTGCGGAGTTTCAGCTGTTCCTCGGAAAAGCCGTCTTTGATACCTTCAAGCAGATAGCTCAGACGCTCCATATCGTTATCTATGGCAGCCTGTTCTGCCGCAACGAGCATTTCGAGCATCTGCTCGCGGTCGCGCAGATTCTGCGTCGCGCCGACCACATCGGTCTTAGCCTGCTCGGTGCCGAGCGTGCTGCGCACACTTTCGAGCGCACTGCTCTGCAAATCAAACTGCTGCTGAAGATCCGCGACCTTCTGAGTCGCGCCCTGCGCAACCGTCTGCTGCTCGTTCAGCTGAGAGCTGAGGTTTTCGACCTGCCGGTCCGCACGCGCCTGCGCGACATAGCTGATGAGTATGAGCGCGATGGCAACGGAAAACAGACCGACGATATAAAAGGTCAGCGTGGTGCGGCTGAGTTTTTTCTCCGGCTTGTTCTCCGCCGGGGCGTTGTTCTTCTGTTCGTCCATGAGTACCTCCTTATACGCGCAGACTGCGCAGCGCCTCGGTCAGGCGTTCCAGATCGTCCGCGCCGTAGTATTCGAGGGTCAGCTGACCGCTGGTCTTGCCCTGCTGAATATTGATCTTCCGGCCGAGGACGCTTTCCAGTTCCTTTTCCAGCGCCGCGATATAGTCCACGGAAAAGTCGCTTTCCTGCGGCTTGGGTTCCACGGGCTTTTTGTTCATTTTCTTGGCGAGCGCTTCCGCCTGGCGGACGGTCATGCCGACCATCTGCTTCGCGGCGTCAGTGCGCTTGTCCTCCTCCGCGACCGCGAGGACCGCGCGGGCATGGCCGCCGGAGAGCTCTCCCCTGCTGACCATCGTACGGACTTCCTCGGGAAGCTGCAAAAGGCGAAGTGCGTTTGCGACCGCCGGGCGCGACTTGACGACGCGCTGCGCGACCTGCTCCTGTGTCAGACCGTAGTCGCGCATCAGTTGCTCGTAGCCTTCGGCTTCCTCGATTGGGTTGAGGTCCTGCCGCTGCAAATTCTCGATGAGCGCAAGCTCCATGACCTCGCTCTCGCTCGCTTCAATGACCATCGCCGGGATCTCGTCGAGGCCGGCCTGCCGGGCCGCGCGCCATCTCCTCTCGCCCGCGATAATCTGATATGTGCCGTCTTTTTTACCCGCGCGCACTGTAATCGGTGTGATGACGCCGTGCAGGCGGATGCTTTCCGCCAGCTCGTCAAGCGCCTCCTGCGCGAATATCTTCCTCGGCTGATTGGGGTTTGGTTCGATGCGGCTGACCGCGATTTTGCTGATGCTGTCCGCCGAGGTTTCGGCGTTCAGGTCAGCGACCGCGTTATCCCCGAACAGGTTGGACAGACCGCCGCCCAGTCCCAGACCTTTTCTGCCTGATGCCATCAGCCCTGCCCCTTTCCGTTCTTCGAGAGAATTTCATCCGCGAGCGACAGATATGCTTCCGCACCGCGGCACATACGGTCGTATGCGGTGATCGGCTTGCCATGGCTCGGCGCCTCGCTCAGGCGGACGTTGCGCGGAACGACCGATGCGAACACCTCGCCCGGGAAGTGCTTTTTGACCTCCTCGACCACCTGAATGGACAGGTTGGTGCGGCCGTCAAACATGGTGAGCAGTACGCCCTCCAGCGACAGCTTCGGGTTCATGGTTTTCTTGACCATGCGCACAGTAGTCATCAGCTGGCTCAGACCCTCGAGTGCGTAATACTCGCACTGGAGCGGCACGAGGAAGCTGTCAGCCGCGCACAGGCAGTTGAGCGTCAGCAGGCCGAGCGACGGCGGGCAGTCGATGAACACATAGTCGTATTCGTCCTTGACCTTGTCGAGCACCAGCTTGAGCCGCGCTTCACGGTGGTCCATGCCGATAAGGTCGAGCTCCGCGCCGGCGAGATTGACGTTCGCGCCGATGAGGTCCACCCACTTGGTATGGACGATGCCCGTTTTCGTGTCCGGCTCTTCGGAAACGATAAGATCGTAGATCGACGTTTCAAGAGAGCGCGGGTCCACGCCGAAGCCTGAGGTCGCATTGCCCTGCGGGTCAAAGTCGCACAGCAGAACGCGCTTGCCGCGCTCGGACAGTGCCGCTGCGAGGTTGATCGCAGTCGTTGTTTTTCCCACGCCGCCCTTCTGGTTTGCGAACGCGATAATTTTACCCATAGTGCTTTCCTCTTTATTCGTGTTTTTTCCTATGCTCCTTATTATAGCACATGCTTAAAAGAAAACAAAGGCACTATCCCAAAATTTTTGCCTGCGCGTTTCCTTCTGCGGAAAATGTTTCATGTGAAACATGAGTTTGCCTGCGCGGACGTTGTTTCACGTGGAACACAAGCTGTCCGGAAAAGGTTTCACGTGAAACAGTCCCTCCCTGTTCCGCGCCGATGTTTCACGTGGAACAATTCTGTCATTTGTTCCATGCCTTTGTTTCACGTGGAACAAATAAGGGACATCCTCACGGATGCCCCTCCCTACCTTATTATATATACTATCCTTTCGCGTGCGGAATGGAAATCGTCAGCGTCAAGCCGTCGTCGCTTTCCTGCTGCTGCACGGTTGCGCCGATTCCCGAGTCCACCATCACCCCGACCGCGCGGTTGAGCGTGTTCAGGAAAAACCGGACGTCCTTGAACAAGCGCACCACATGGCGGCCGCCGTCCTGCTCAGGCAGTGGCTCCGGCTTCTCCTTCGCCTTGAGAAACTCGTCGATGTACTCCTCGGTGCGGCTGACGTTCAGTTCGTGCTCGATGATGTAGTTGGTCACGTTGATGCGGTCGGCCTCCTCGCTCAGCCGCAGCAATGCCCGGGCGTGCCGCTCGGTCAGGTTGTTCCGGCGGATGAGCTCCATGTTCTGCTGCGACAGCCGAAGCAGCCGCAGCTTGTTCGCCACGGCGGACTGGGTCTTCCCTACCTTGCGTGCGGCCTCCTCCTGCGTCAGGCCGAACTGGTCGATGAGCCGCTTGAAGCCGTTCGCCTCCTCGAAGAAGTCCAAATCGCGCCGCTGCAAATTCTCGACGAGCGCGATCACCGACGAGTCCTCCCCGTCCGCGTTGATGAGCAGGCAGGGCACATCGGTCAGCCCCGCGACCCGCGCCGCCCTCAGCCGCCGCTCCCCGGCGACCAGTTCATACCCGCCGCCTGCCGTCCGCCGCACGGTCAGCGGATTAAGCACGCCGTACTGACGGATGCTCTCCGCGAGCGTGGCGATAGCCTCCGGGTCAAAGTACCGCCGCGGCTGATTGGGATTGCGCGAAATCTCGGAAATACGAACGCGCCGCAGCACCCGGTCTTCCCTGCCGGACACGAGCGTCAGAACCGATTTCATCATATTTTGCCTCCTTTTTCTGCTGTGCCCGATGAATGGGGGTACTGCACCCCTTTTTTCTGTGGCACGGCCGTCCTCTGGTAATAGATTACCACAAATTGGCGTTTAGGCAAGCAAAATCGACCGCGCAATCTGCCCTCTGCGACAATTCTCTGTCATTTCCACGGAAAAAGCGGCCTCGTCTACTATTTTCGGACAGAAAATACCCTCTGTAATTATATCACAGAGGGTAAACTATTTGTATAAAGTCAGAGCGGACTGGTCTGAATTTTCTTGAAGCGGCGCGGATACTGCGCGGGCGTTTCGCTGATTTTCGGAAGGCGCACAAGCGCACGCTCCACCCCGTCATGCGGCACGGTGTAGCGCAGCGTTTCCGGCTCGCCAATGCCCAGCACCTCGAAAGCATGGGCCGCGCCCTGCACTTCTTCCGCGCAGTCGGCCGCCTTCATGGCGAGGAACACGCCGCCGGTCTTGACCATCGGAACGGCAAGCTCACTCAGCGTCCGCAGGTCGGCCACCGCACGCGAAACCGCCATATCGAAGGACGCGCGGTTTTCCTTTGCAAAATCCTCCGCGCGGGCGTGCACGGCGGTGACGTTGGTCAGGCCGAGCACCTCGATGACTTCGTTCAGAAAGTCGATGCGCTTGCGCAGAGCGTCGAGCAGAACGAACTCGGTCTGCGGACACAGAATGGCGAGCGGCATACCCGGGAAGCCGGCTCCCGTGCCGACGTCGAGCACCCTTCCCCCCTGCGGCATATGCGGCGCGAGGGCGGCGCAGTCGAGGAAATGGCGCGTCACGACCTCGGTCGGGTCGGTGATGGCCGTCAGGTTCATCACCTTGTTTTTCTCAAGCAGAAGCTCGGAAAACTTCAATAAATTATCAATCGTTTTGTCGCTGACCTCGGATAAATATTCATTGAGTCCGGTGCGCAGCAGTTCGCGGTCGGTCATGCCTTTTCCTCCTTTCGATGGGTTTCCATATAAATCATCAGCGCGGTAATATCCGCCGGCGAAACGCCGGAAATGCGTGCCGCCTGACCGAAGTTCAGCGGCTTTACGGCGTTCAGCTTCTGCCGCGCCTCCAGACGCAGCGAATTGACCTCGCCGTAGTCCAGGTCGGGCGGCAGCGGACGGCTCTGGAGCTTGCGGTACTGCTCGACATCGCGCTCCTGACGTTCGATATAACCCGCGTATTTGATACGGATCTCGACCTGCTCACGGATGACCGCAGACAGTTCCGGGCGCTCCGGGTCGAACTGCGCGAGCGCGGCGTAGCTCAGCTCCGGACGGCGCAGCAGGTCGATCAGCTTGCAGCCGGCCTTGAGCGGCGTGGAATGGTGCGCCTCCAGAAGGGCGTTCAACGCTTCGCTCGGCGCGACGCCGACAGAGGCCACGCGGTCGATTTCCTGCTGCACGGTTTCGTACTTTCGGCGCACTTTTTCGCCGCGTTCGGGCGAATTAAGACCGACACGGACGCCAATCGGCACGAGGCGTTCGTCCGCGTTGTCCTGCCGCAGCAGCAGGCGGTACTCCGAGCGTGAGGTCATCATGCGGTACGGCTCACTCGTGCCGCGCGTCACCAGATCGTCGACGAGCGTACCGATATAGCCGTCCGCGCGGTCGAGCACGAGCGGCTCCTCGCCCTTGATTTTGAGGGCGGCATTGATGCCGGCGACAAGGCCCTGCGCCGCCGCCTCCTCGTAGCCGGACGAGCCGCAGAACTGGCCCGCGCCGTACAGACCGGAAACCTTTTTGGTTTCGAGCGTCGGGCGCAGCTCCAGCGGGTCGATGCAGTCGTACTCGATGGCATACGCCGGACGCATGATTTCCGCGTGCTCCAGACCCTTGACCGAGTGCAGCATTTTGCGCTGCACATCGAACGGCATGGAGGACGAAAAGCCCTGCACGTAAATCTCCTCGGTGTCCAGACCCATCGGTTCCAGGAACAGCTGATGGCGCGGCTTGTCCGCGAAACGCACGACCTTATCCTCGATGGACGGGCAGTAGCGCGGCCCGACGCCCTCGATTTTGCCGCCATAGAGCGGCGAGCGGTCGAGGTTCTCGCGGATGATTTCGTGGGTTTCGGCGGTCGTATAGGTCAGGTGGCAGACCGCGCGATTGTCGGGCGGATGGTCGGTTTCGAACGAAAACGGGATGATTTCGTCCTCGCCCTCCTGCACCGCCAGACCCTCGAAGTTGATCGAGCGGCGGTTGACGCGCGGAGGCGTGCCGGTCTTGAAGCGCTGAAGCCGCAGTCCCAAACCGCGCAGCGATTCGGTGAGCGGCTTCGCCGCCGCCATACCGTCCGGGCCGGACTCGCGCGAATACTCGCCGATAATGACGCGGCCGCCGAGGAAGGTGCCCGAGGCGATGACAACCGCCTTGACCGCGTGGCGCACGCCGACAGCGGTCACGACCGCCGAAACCGCGCCGTTCTCCTGCTCGATGGAAACGATCTCGTCCTGCATGAGGAACAGGTTTTCCTGCCGCTCGAGCGCGTGCTTCATATACGCTCTGTATTTAATTCGGTCGGCCTGCGCGCGCAGAGAATGCACGGCGGGACCCTTTCCGCGGTTGAGCATACGGTACTGAATGCAGGCCGCATCGGCCGCCCGCGCCATCTCTCCACCCAGTGCATCGATCTCTCGAACGAGGTGTCCCTTGGCAGTGCCGCCGATGGCAGGATTGCACGGCATATTGCCCACAGCGTCCAGATTGATGGAAAAACACGCGGTTTTCGCACCCAGACGGGCACTTGCGAGCGCGGCCTCGATGCCCGCGTGACCGGCTCCGATCACCGCTACATCAAACGCTTCTGCGTCAAAAACCGTCATCGTGCGGCCCCTCCTTTCTTCTCTCGAAATAGCAAAATGTTCATCGGTCCCTCTCTGTGTATAACTGTTGATAACTCTGTGGAAACTCTGGATAACTCTCAATTTATTGACCAAAAGTAATATACATAAAGTATTATTAGCTTATGAATTTACAACCAGCAATATTTTTACCTGAAAAAGGGGCCGCTGCGCGCGGCAGGCGACCCCTTATCCACATTGTTTCCACATTCGGGTTTCTGTGTCACTTGCCGACGCAGAAATCGCTGAAAATCCGGGTGACGACCGACTCGGTCACGGTTTCGCCGGTGATCTCGCCGAGCGCGGCAATCGCGCCCTCCGCGTCCATCACAACGGCGTCCGGCGTCATGCCGCACTGAGCGGCGTAAAGCGCCGCTTCGCAGCGTTCTGCGGCGCGGGCAAGCGCGGCGGCCTGACGGGCGTTCGTGATGAGCGCGCCGTCCACGACGGTCTCTCCGAAGCCGATGGTGGACGGGATGAGCGAGAGCAGCTGCTCCATGCCCTCTCCCGTCTTGGCGGACAGGCAGACCACGTGCTCGAACTGCCGTCGGAGCAGCTCGACGTCAAGCTGCTGCGGCAGGTCGGCCTTGTTCAGCACCGCAATGGCGCGGTGGCTCGCCGAACGGGCAAGAACGAGCATATCCTCCTCCCCCATCGGCCGCGAGCCGTCGAACACCGCGAGAATGAGCGCCGACGCGGACGCTTCCGCCATCGCGCGGTCGATGCCCGCCTGTTCGATGGGGTCGGTCGTGTCGCGCAGTCCCGCCGTATCGGTCACGCGGAGCAAAATCTGCCCGACCTTGACGTTTTCCTCGATAAGGTCGCGCGTCGTGCCGGGAATATCGGTAACAATAGCGCGTTCGCGTCCGAGGAGCGTGTTCAGCAGGGTGGATTTTCCCGCATTCGGGCGGCCGAGAATGACGCACGGCACGCCCTCGCGCAGGATACGTCCCCGCTCGTAGCTCTCCGCCATGCGATAGAGCTGACTGGTCGTTTTATGCAGCAGCGCCGCCGCATCGTCGAACAGAACCGGGTCGATATCCTCGTCCGGGAAGTCCACGACCGCGTGGAAATGCGCGACCATGCCGAGCAGATTTTCACGCATCTGCTGCACGGGCGAGCCGACCGCGCCCATCATCTGAGCGGCGGCGTTCTGCGCGGCCTCGACCGTGCGCGAGGTGATAAGGTCGTGCACGGCCTCCGCCTCGGACAGCCCCATTTTGCCGTCGAGGAAGGCTCTGCGCGTGAACTCTCCGGCCTCCGCCTGACGCACGCCGTGCGCAAAGAGCGCATCGAGCGCCGCCGTCATGACGGCTGTCGAGCCGTGGCACTGAATTTCGGCCATATTCTCGCCCGTATAGGTATGCGGTGCGCGGAACACGACCGCGTAGCAGGCATCCAGAAGATGTCCGCTTTTGTCGAAAAGCGTGCCGTAAACCAGCTTCTGCGATGCCGCATCTGCCAGAGAACTGCCGTTTTTCGGCGCAAAAACCGCGCTTACTGCACCGATCGCCTGCTCGCCCGACACACGGATAATGCCGATCGGCCCTCCCGATGTGGCAACAGCGGCAATCGTATCATTCATAGATGATACCTCTGCGTTAATGACGCTGACGGCCGTCCGGTGCGATAACGACACGGCGGTTCGGCTCGGTGCCGGTGGAGTAGGTCGTAACGCCGTTGAAGTCCTGAAGAGCGGCATGGATGATGCGGCGCTCATACGGGTTCATCGGCTCGAGGGTCATCGAGCGGTGGCTCTTGACGACCTTCATCGCCATCTTGCGAGCCAGACGCTCCAGGCTCTCCGAGCGCTTCTCGCGGTAGTTTTCGGTATCGACCGACAGGCGGACGTGCTCATCGAGCGCGTTGTTCAGCACGAGCGAACCGAGGTACTGAATCGCGTCGAGCGTGTCGCCGCGGCGGCCGATGATCGGGCCCATGTCCGGGCCGGACAGCTCAAGACGCAGCTGGTCGCACTCGACCTGCGGCAGAACGGTCACCTGACCCTCGACGCCCATCTTCTCCATCAGGCCGAAGATGAACGAGGTCGCAAGCTCCTCTGCCTTCTTCATGCACTCCTCGGAAACCGGGATCAGCTCGCGCTCCTTGGGAACGGACGGGGTGATCGGGCGCTCCTCGCGCGGGCGGCGCTCACGGCGCGGACGGTCGCCGCGTTCACGGTGCGGGCGGTCGCTGCGCTCACGGCGCGGACGCTCTACCTCGAGCTTTTCCGGAACGAAATCCGCCGGAGCCGCCTTGACCAGACGCGGGGTGTCGTCCTCGTCGGTGATGGACAGCTTCTGCGGCTTCTGAGCCGGCTTTTCCGGCTTCGGCGCCGGCTTTTCCGCCTTGGGAGCCGGCTTCGGCTCGGGCTTCTTTTCTGCAACATCGGGGGCTTCGTAGGTCACGCGGACGCGCGCCGGGGTCGCACCGATGCCGAAAATGCCCTTTTTGCCGTTGTCGAGTACCTCTACGGATACGTCATCGCGGTCAAGACCCAGCTGACGCAGCGCGTTTTCGATCGCTGCATCGCGGTTCTCGCCGGTTGCTTCTAAAAACTTCTGCATGATTTACTTGTCCCCCTTCTTTTTCTCGCTTCGGGACTTCTGTGCCGCGCGGTTTGCCTCGCGCTTGGCTTTTTTCTCTGCCTCGACCCGTTCGGCTTCGGCGGCCTGCTCGGCCTCCTGCTTGCCGCGGATGTGCTTGGTCAGAACGATTTCCTGTACGCAGGTGAATACGTTGTTGAATATCCAGTAAATGCCGATCGCGCCCGGAAGAATGAACGCGAAGTACAGCGACATCAGCGGCATCAGCATGGTCATCATCTTCATCTGGTTCGCAGCCGCATCGTTGCCCTGCGGCATCTTCTGCATCTTCTGCATGATGTAGCTGGACAGGTAAGCGGTCAGACCGGACAGGATCGGGATGATCCAGATGAGGCCCGGGTGCTTGATGGACGGGGTATCCGCCAGATTAAGGCCGAAGAAGTTGAAGTCCATCGGGAAGATGCTCTCGCCGTCGCCGAGGCACTTGAGGACCTCGGGTGCGAACTGGCCGGCGGCATCCTTGAATGCGTTCAGCTTTTCGGCGATAACGATCTGTACGGTGTAGTTTGCGCCCGCGAGATTGTCCAGACCGACCAGCTGCGCGAGCTTGATAACGGTCTCGCTGCTCAGGCCGACGATGTACTGAAGCGGCTGCTGAACCGCGTAGTACAGACCCATCATGATGGGGAGCGGAATGAACTGGGGCAGACAGCCGCTCATCGGGCTGACGCCGCGGCGTTCATAGAGCGCCTGGATTTCCTCGTTGAGCTTGGCGCGGTTGTTTGCGTACTTCTTCTGAAGCTGCTGCATTTCCGCGTTGAGCGCGGTCATGGCGAGCATGCTCTTCTTGCCCTTGATGGCAAGCGGTACGCAGCACAGCTTGACAATCAGCGCGAACAGGATAACGGCAAGGCCGTAGTTGTGCACGAAATTATACAGGCTGAGCAGGATCAGACCGAACGGTCTGACGATCAGAATGCCAAAGAGATTCGGGTCTTTGATCAGGTTGGAAAGTTGTTCGATGGTCATAAGAACCTCCAGAAATGCGCGCCGGAGGCGCGTGATTGTCAGGGAAGCTGCTTTTCTGCGTTTCTGCTGCCGTGCGGCAGCACGCATAAAATACAATCTGCGCAGCAGATTGATAAAAACCGGGGGCGTGTACCTCGGTTTTTATACTTCCAGAGAGAAAAAAGTTTCTGCATAGGAACTTTTTTCCGTCCGTGTTTTGCGAAGTCAAAACACATCCTGTCGGAAAAACGTCAGTTTTTCCGACAGATTTTACGGCACCGGGTCATAGGGGCCTCGCTTGGAGAAGGGATGGCAGCGGCAGATGCGCCTCAGCGCAAGCCAGCCTCCCTTGAGTGCGCCGTACTTCTCAATCGCCTCAAGGGCGTACTGCGAGCAGGTCGGCGTATAGCGGCAGCAGGGCGGTTTGAGCGGAGAGAGATTCTTCCGGTAGAACCGCACGAGCGCCAGAAGCAGCCGCTTCACGGCTGAGCCGCCGCGACTTTGTTCTCACGAAGAGCGCGCAGCAGCGATTTTTCGATTTCCTGATAGGTTGCGCCTACCGCACGCGCGCGCGCGACAAGCACAAGGTCAACGCCGGTGGCAAATTCGTCCTCGTGCAGGCGGTATGCCTCACGAAACAGACGCTTTACGCGGTTTCTCTGCACCGCGCCTGCCAGCTTCGCGCTGACCGTCAGTCCGAGCCGGTTGTGTCCGAGGCGGTTTTTCCGGCAGTACAGCACAAGATGTCTGCCCGCCGAGGAAGTTCCCCGATGATACAGCCGCCGGAATTCGTGGTTTTCCTTTAAGGCTATGGTTTTTTTCATGGCTGTGTCTCCTCGTTTCTTTCGATGCCCGGGAAAAAAACGACTGTTCTTTGCACAATTCTTTTCATGACTGCAAAGCCGACGGTGGTCTTTTTTCTGTCCTGCCGCCACCGCCCGGTGAGTAAATTGCAGGTTTTCCGGCCCTTCGGGGGCGTTTTCCGCCTATTTCTGCGCATGACGAAAAAGGCCTGCCCATCAGACCGAAAAAAACGAGCCGCATTTCTGCGGCCCGCAACAGTTCTTTCCGCGCCGCGGCGCGAATATATGTGGACCTTTTCCGGTCCTTACTGCTGCTTAGGCAGACAGCTTAGCGCGACCCTTTGCGCGACGGCGAGCCAGTACCTTGCGGCCGTTCGCGGTGGACATGCGCTTGCGGAAGCCGTGCTCCTTGGAGCGCTGACGCTTCTTCGGCTGGAACGTTCTCTTCATAACTTCGTGCACCTCCCTGTTCTGAATTTTACGGATGGGCACCGGCATAGGTCCGGCGCGAGACGCGGGCATATGCCGCTGCCTGTCCGCATAATATGATACGATATATATTATCGTATACAAAAAGCGAAATGTCAAGCTTTTTTTGCGGGAAATTCGTTTTTTTCGTATCTTTTCAACATCTTGTGTCCGCATTTTTTTCATCCACCACGCTTTGTGTGGCAGGCGCACCTTCTGCACCGCCGCTGGGCGACTTCCGGAAATCCGACCGGCAGTGCATTCTTTCTCCGGCTCATGCTCCGTGCGGCAGCATGCATTCAATAGAATTTGCGCAGCAAATTCATAAATCGTGTACCTCGGAATTTATACAAGGGAAGAAAAAATGTGCCCGCAGGGCGCGGTTTTTCTTCAGCTTCGCTCGAAAGCGTGGTTTCGAGCGAAAGGCTGTTTGCAAAACAGCCTCAAAAAAGTTATCCACAGTTTCCGATTGAATTTGTGGATAGCGTGTGCTATTATAAAATAGAATAGGAGTCGGTATATCCTTTTCTCCTGTTTCCCACAAGCGCAGCCGTTCCGAACTTTTTCGCGTGTTATACCCACGTTTATATCGCTGCGCCCATATTTTTCGGCAAAACCGTGCGAAACCGCATGGTCTGTTTGCTATGCGGAAAAACAGGCCGCGCCCCGCTTTTTCCGTGTTTCCCACCCGTCTGTGGAAAGCGAATTTCTTCCACAGCTTTTTCGCCCCGTTTCCGGCGATACTCTACAAGGAGGCTCTCCTCATGGCCAACAATATACTGGAGATGGCGCTGGAGCTGCTCGAGCACGAGCAGAAATTCCTGCCATCGACTCTGTCCGCGTGGTTCGGGGACGCGACGGTGGTTTCGTTCACCGACAACCGTCTTGTCCTGCATTCCCCGTCGGACTTCAAGCAGAAGTACATCACCGACAAATTCATCGAACCACTCCAGAACGCTCTGTATCAGCTGACCGGCGAGGCGGCAACGGTTGTGGTCGTGACCGGTGAGTACAACACCCCCAGCCAGTCGGCGTCGCCCTACGATGACTACACTTTTGAGCGGTTCATCGTCGGCTCGTCAAACAAGTTCGCGCACGCGGCGGCCTATGCGGTCGCGCAGCGCCCGGCGGCGGAAAACAACCCGCTCTTCATCTACGGCAACTCGGGTCTGGGCAAGACCCATCTGATGTACGCGATTGCAAATGTGCTGCGCCGCACGCATCCGGAATTCCGCATTATATATGTAAAGGGCGAGGATTTCACGAACGAACTCATCACCGCCATCCAGAAGGCCGACGTGCAGTCCTTCCGCAACAAGTACCGCGTGGTCGATCTGCTGCTGCTCGACGACGTGCAGTTCATCGCCGGCAAGGAGCGCACGCAGGAGGAATTTTTCCATACCTTTAATGCGCTTTACGAGGCGAAAAAGCAGATCGTTCTCACCTCCGACCGTCCCCCGAAGGAGATCAACACGCTCGAGGAGCGCATGAAGACCCGTTTTGAATGGGGCCTGCTCGCAGACATTCAGCCGCCGGACTTCGAAACGCGCATCGCCATCATCCGCGACAAGGCGGTGAAGATGAGCATCGAGCTGCCCGACGAGGTTTCCAACTACATCGCGGAGAACATTCAGTCCAACATCCGTCAGCTGGAGGGCGCGGTCAAGAAGATCAAGGCGATGCACGAGCTGATGGGCGAACGCATCACGGTTTCCCTCGCGGAAAACGCGATCGACGCGCTGCGCACGGAAAATCCCGGCCTCAACCCGACGCCCGAGCGCATCATGGAGGCGGTCGCGAACTACTTCTATATCCCGGTCGAGCAGATGATCTCGAAAGACCGCTCGAAGGACGTTGCCTACCCGCGCCAGATGGCGATGTATATGATCCGCCAGGAGCTCGAATACTCCTTCCCCGACATCGCGAAGATCTTCAAGCGCGACCACACGACGGTCATGCACGCCTGCAACAAGATCGAGGAGGAGCGCAAGAAATCGCGCCAGACCGAGGACGTCATAAAAAAGCTGCACAACAATATCCGCGGCGACTAAATGTCGCAAAACGAAGTTTTGCCGACAATGTGTTCTGACGGCGGAGTCCCGCCGCAGAACACGGACGTCCGAAAGTTCCCATGCGGAAACTTTCTCCCTCTCGAAGTAAAAAAACCGTGATACATGCTCCCGGTTTTTTTGACTTTGCTTTGCAAAGTCTATTTTATGCGCGCTGTCGCGCGAACGCGCAGATTATATTCGGCGTCACCCATCAGACCCGAATAGTTGATTCGCGCTGTACACAGTCGTGAATATTTATGCATTTATTTATCCCCAGATTTCTGTGGAATCCACAGGGATAAGCCTGTGGATAAGGAAAGACAGTTTTTCCCGTGTGGACAGTTATTTTTTCATCCACAAATAGCTGTGGACGACATTTCCCGCGCCGCTGCTGACGATTTCGCAGTTATCCACAGGCTCCACAGCCTCTATGACGACTACAAAAACCTATCCTTTCAGCTGAGGGGTTTTCTCTGTCCGTCCTGCGCGGACACTCCCTGTATAGCTGTTTCCAGTAATAAAAAGGCATTTTCATTCGTCCCCGGAAATACGCCTCCCGGCTTGCCGGAGGATTTGACGGATGAAAATTCAAATCCTGCATTTTCAAGAGAAAGGAATCAAAATGAAGTTTTCCTGCGAAAAAGAAATCCTTCTGGGCCTGCTCGGTACCGCATCTCGCGCCGTTACCGGCAAAAGCTCAATGCCGCTACTCGAGGGTCTGCTCATTTGTGCCGACGCCTCGACCCTGACCGTGACCGGTTATGATATGTCGATGGGCATCCGCACCACGACCGAAACCGATGTTGTCGAACCGGGCAGCATCGTCATCAACGCGAAGCTGCTGCTCGACATCGTACGCAAGCTGCCGAACGACGTTGTCTATATCGAGACGGACGACAAGCTGATGACCACCATCAAATGCGGCCGCGCCGTGTTCAATCTGGCGGCGACCGAGGCGGACGAGTTCCCGGCTCTCGCCGAGGTTTCCGACACGACCGGCTTCTCTCTGCCGCAGAATATCCTCAAAAGCATGATTTCCCAGACGATTTTCTCGGTTTCCGACAACGAATCCAAGCCGATCCATACCGGCTGTCTGTTCGAACTGGAGGGTTCGCGCCTGAACGTCGCGGCAGTGGACGGCTACCGTCTTTCCGTGCGCCGAGAGACCATCGAGGGTATGTCCGGGGACATGAAATTCGTGGTTCCGGGCGCTTCCCTGCGCGAGATCGAGCGCATTCTGAGCGATGGCGATGAGCCGGTCGAGATCTTCCCCGACCAGAAGAACATTCTGTTCCGCATCGGCGGCACCACGCTCATCACCCGCCTCATCGAGGGCGAGTTCCTCAACTACCGCGCGGCCATTCCGAACGACTTCGAGCACGTGGTTTCCATCGACCCGCACGAGCTTATCACCTCGATCGAGCGCGTGTCGCTTATCGTGTCCGAAAAGCTCAAAAACCCGGTCCGTTTCCACTTTGACGGCAATTATGTGCAGCTTTCGTGCGTTACTGCTATCGGCAAGAGCTACGACGAATGCCCGATCGACGGCTGCATCGAGGACCTTGAAATCGGCTTCAATAACCGCTATATGCTTGATGCGCTGCGTGCGGCCGGCACGGACAAGGTGCTGCTCCAGCTCAAGGGCTCGCTCAACCCGATCGTTATTTCCGCGACCGAGGGCGACAAGTTCACCTATCTGGTCCTGCCTGTGAGGTTGCGTGCAAATGACTGAAATCACGATTAAAACCGAATTTATCAAGCTCGACGCCCTGCTGAAGTTCGCAAATCTGGTATCCTCCGGCGGCGAGGCGAAGATCCGTATCGCGGAGGGCGAGGTGCTGGTCAATGGCGAAAAATGCACCATGCGCGGCCGCAAGCTGCGCCCGGGCGATAAGATCGAGCTGGGCGGCGAGGCGGTCGTTATCGCTTAAATGAACATAATGTACGATAACGAACGCGATTTTGCGTGCACGAAAACGTACAAATTTACGAATAACGCGGAGTGAACCGGCAGAATGCACTTGAAGACACTGAAATTACAGAATTTCCGCAACTACGAGGACGAGAGCTTTGCGCTCGACCCGGCGGTCAATCTGATCTGCGGCGAAAACGGGCAGGGCAAGACCAATCTGCTCGAGGCGGCGGCGGCTTGCTCGACCATGCGGCTGTTCCGCACCGCCCAGAAAAAAGAGGGACTGCGCTTCGGAGCGGACGATGCACGCATCTGCGCGGAATTTGAGGCGCAGGGCCGCGACCACACGCTCGAGCTGCGGCTGTCGCGGCTCAAGGCGATGGAGATCTACAAGAACGGCGTGCGCCAGAAGCGTCAGAGCGATGTGCAGGGACTGCTCAAGACCGTGCTGTTCTGTCCGGAGGATCTGATGCTCGTCCGGGCGGGCGCGGCGGCGCGGCGGCGCTTTCTCGACACCGCGCTGTGTCAGCTGCGGCCGAACTACGCACGTTATCTGGAGGAATACAACCGCCTGCACGAGCACAAGACGCGCATTCTGCGCGACAGCGAGGAAAAGCCGTCGCTGCTGTCCATGTGGGAGGACTTTTCGCTGCGCATGGCGCGTATCGGCGCACAGATCATCCGCTATCGCGCCTATTACTGCCGCAAGCTGCTTAGCGCCGCGGCGGCCGTCTACTCCGACATCGCGCCGCACGAGGCCCTCTCGGGTGAATACCGCACGGTGAGCAGCGTCAGCGACCCGTTTGCTCCGGCGCAGCAGCTCGAGCGCGAGCTTATCGACCATGTTTTTCGTCACAAGGCGGCGGAAATCGCGGCGAAAAGCTGCCTTTCAGGACCGCACAAGGACGATCTGGAGCTGATGCTGGACGGGCGGAGCGCGGCCTCCTTCGGCTCGCAGGGACAGGTGCGCACCTGCACGCTGTCCTTGAAGCTGGCCGAGCGCGAGCTGTTCTTCGACGAGGACGGCGAATATCCGGTGCTGCTGCTCGACGATGTGCTGAGCGAGCTGGACCGCCGGCGGCAGGACTTCGTGCTCAACCGCATCGCCGCCGGACAGGTCATGATCACCTGCTGCGAGGACGGCATCTCGGAAAAATTACGCACCGGCGCGGCATTTCATATCAAAAACGGCAAAATTGTATAAGTCTCCGATACACAAACGCGCGAAAATGTGGTATAATAGATAGAGTGGAGAGTTGAGAGTGAAGAGTGGAGAGACGACACGGGAGGACCGGCGTCCCGGCTTTTTGCCTTCGACCGTCAACCTGATGGAAAGGGCTGCTTATGTATTTACACCTCGGACAGGATTACATTGTGCCGCTGCAGAATGTCGTAGCGGTTTTTGATATGGATACGGCAACCATGTCCGGCCGCACGCAGCGCCTGCTCTCGCGGCTTCAGGACGAGGGGCGCATCATCGAGCTGTACGACGATCTGCCGCGCGCGGCCGTGCTGTGTGAAAGTGCACTCGGCGAAACGCTGTATCTGACGCAGCTGTCGCCGCAGGCGCTCCAGCGCAGAGCGGAAAAGGCATACGCGATATAAAAATATTGAAAAACCTCGTTTTTCGATGAAATGGCGCGCTGATGCGCGATTTTTCTGTTATCGCAATTTTCGAAAGGAAATTTTATCATATGAGTGAAGATATCGAAATCAAGGACGAAGTGCTCGATCTGAAGGTCACGGAGACCTACGACGAGAACCAGATCCAGGTCCTCGAGGGACTGGAAGCCGTCCGCAAGCGCCCCGGTATGTACATCGGTTCGACCTCGGCGCGCGGTCTGCATCATCTGGTGTATGAGATCGTCGATAACTCGATCGACGAGGCGCTCGCAGGCTACTGCACGCACATCGAGGTCACGATCGAAAAGGGCGACATCATCCGCGTTACGGATAACGGACGCGGCATCCCGTGCGGCATCCATCCGCAGATGGGCATTCCGACGCTCGAGGTCGTTCTGACCGTGCTGCACGCAGGCGGCAAGTTCGACGGCTCGGGCTACAAGGTTTCCGGCGGCCTGCACGGCGTCGGCTCGTCGGTTGTAAACGCGCTGTCCGACTGGCTCGAAGCCGAGGTACGCGACGGCCACACCAATCACTATATGCGCTTTGAGCGCGGTGTTACGACGGTCAAGATGCGCGATACACCGTGCGAGAGCGAGACCGGCACGACCATCCGCTTCCATGCTGACCCGGAGATTTTCGAAACCACGGTCTACGAGTACGATGTGCTCGAAAAGCGTCTGCGCGAGCAGGCGTTCCTGAACGCGGGTCTTAAAATCACCCTGCGCGACGAGCGCGATGATGAGCCGGTCGAGGAGGTCATGCACTACGAGGGCGGCATCCGTCAGTTTGTCGAGCACCTCAACCGCACCAAGACCCCGCTCCACGAGAACGTCATCTACATGGAGGGCAGCCGCGATACGTCCATGGCCGAGGTCGCCATGCAGTACACCGACAGCTACAGCGAGCTGATGCTCTCGTTCGCCAACAACATCAATACCACTGAGGGCGGCACGCACGAAACCGGCTTCAAGGCCGCGCTCACCCGTGTGCTCAACGACTACGGCAAAAAATATAAGCTCTTAAAGGACGACGAGTCGTTCAAGGGCGAGGACGCCCGCGAGGGCCTGACCGCCATCATTTCGGTCAAGCTCCAGGAGGCGCAGTTCGAGGGCCAGACCAAGACCAAGCTCGGAAACAGCGATATGCGTGCACTGGTCGACGCGATGGTCTCCGAAAAGCTGATGACCTTCTTCGAGGAAAATCCGCAGGTCGCCCGCACCATCATCGAAAAGGCACAGACCGCCGCGCGTGCCCGCGAGGCCGCGAAGAAGGCGCGTGAAATGACCCGCCGCAAGTCGGCGCTCGACTCGGCTTCCCTGCCGGGCAAGCTGGCCGACTGCATCGAAAAGGACCCGACCTACACCGAAATCTACATCGTCGAGGGTGATTCCGCAGGCGGCTCTGCCAAGGAGGGCCGCGACCGCCGTCATCAGGCGATCCTGCCGCTCTGGGGCAAGATGCTGAACGTTGAAAAGGCACGCCTCGACCGCGTTTACGGCAACGACAAGCTGACCCCGATGATCACCGCCTTCGGCGCGGGCTTCGGCGATGATTTCGACCTGACAAAGCTGCGCTACGGCAAGATCATCCTCATGGCCGATGCCGACGTTGACGGCAGCCATATCCGTACCCTGCTTCTGACGTTCTTCTTCCGCTTCATGCGTCCGCTCATCGAGCACGGCCACGTGTTCATTGCGCAGCCGCCGCTGTTCAAGAACGAAAAGGGCAAGGACGTCCGCTATACCTACACCGATGAGCAGCAGCGCGAATGCGTTGCGGATATGGGCGACGGCGTGCGCGTACAGCGCTACAAGGGCCTCGGCGAGATGGACCCGCAGCAGCTCTGGGAGACCACCATGGACCCCGAGCACCGCACCCTGCTTCAGGTAACGATGGAGGACGCGGCGGCGGCCGACGAGACCTTCGCGCTCCTCATGGGCGAAAAGGTAGAACCCAGACGCGAATTTATCGAGAAAAACGCAAAATATGTCATGAACCTCGACGTATAAAGGGAGAAAAAGTCATGCTGTTTTTTGAAAACGATTACGGTTACGGCGCACACCCCAAAGTTCTGGAACATCTGATGGAAACCAATATGGAAGCGGTTTCCGGCTACGGCAACGATAAATTTACCGCCTCGGCGGCAGAAAAAATCAAAAAGGCGTGTTCCTGCCCGGAGGGACAGGTTTACTTCCTCACCGGCGGCACGCAGACCAATATGGTCGTCATCGACACGCTGCTGCGCCCGTATGAGGGCGTCGTGGCGTCGAGCTGCGGCCACGTAAACACCCACGAAGCCGGCGCGATTGAGTCCACCGGCCACAAGGTGCTGACCGTTCCGCATAAGAACGGCAAGCTCGATGCGGACGACCTGCGCGACTATGTGCAGACGTTCTATGCGGACGCGAGCCACGACCACATGGTATTCCCGGGTATGGTCTATATCTCTCATCCGTCCGAATACGGCACGGTTTACACGAAAAACGAGCTGGAACGCATCTCTGCGGTCTGCCATGAGTTCGATATGCCGCTGTTCCTCGACGGCGCACGCCTCGGCTACGGCCTGGCATCGGACACCGACGTGACCCTCGCGGACATCGCGCGCCTCACCGATGTGTTCTACATCGGCGGCACCAAATGCGGCGCACTGTGCGGCGAGGCGGTCGTCTTTACCCACGGCAATATGCCGCGCCAGTTCGACACCATGGTCAAGCGCCGCGGCGCGATGCTCGCCAAGGCCCGCCTGAACGCGGTGCAGTTCGACGCCCTGTTCACCGACGGTCTGTACGAGGAAATCTGCGCACCGGCGGTACGTCTGGCGCTCCGTCTGCGCGACGGACTCGCCGCGAAGAGATACCGTTTTTCCATCGACTCCCCCACCAATCAGCAGTTCCTCATCATGGAAAACGACAGACTGCCGGCGCTGGGCGAGAAGGTCAAATACAGCTTTATAGAGAAATATGACGCGGAGCACACGGTCATCCGTCTGGCGACGAGCTGGGCCACGACCGAGGAGCAGGTAGACGAGCTTCTGAATATACTCTAAGCGTTAAACTCAGCTGAGAATAACCAAAACAGCTGAATAAGCCAACAATTCTGGAGGCAAAGAATGAGTCAAGAATACGAACAGCAGAAAATTCAGCAGGTCGATCTCGAACGCGAGATGAAGAAAAGCTACATCGACTATGCAATGAGCGTTATTGTCGGCCGTGCGCTGCCGGATGTGCGCGACGGCTTAAAGCCGGTACACCGCCGCATCCTGTACGCGATGTACGAGGACGGCCTGACCTCGGACAAGCCCTACCGCAAGTCGGCAACGACCGTCGGTAACGTGCTCGGCCGCTATCATCCGCACGGCGACGCATCGGTTTACGACGCGATGGTGCGCATGGCGCAGCCGTTTTCGCTGCATTATCCGCTCGTTGACGGTCACGGCAACTTCGGTTCCGTGGACGGCGACCCCCCGGCAGCTTACCGTTACACCGAGGCCCGCATGGCCAAGCTCGCGAACTTCATGCTCGCGGACATCAAGAAAAACACGGTCGATTTCCAGCCGAACTTCGACGAGGAGCGTCAGGAGCCGGTCGTTCTGCCCTCCCGCTTCCCGAACCTGCTGGTAAACGGCTCGTCCGGCATCGCGGTCGGCATGGCGACCAACATCCCGCCGCATAACCTCACCGAGGTCATCGACGGCACCTGCTATGTCATCGACCACCCCGAGGCCGAGCTGGATGAGATCTGCCAGTTCATCAAGGGCCCGGACTTCCCGACCGGCGGCGTTATCATGGGCCGCAGCGGCATCCGCGCCGCTTATGCGACCGGCCGCGGCAAGATCAAGGTCCGCGCCAAGACCGAAATCGTGGACCTGCCGAACGGCAAGAGCCAGATCGTTATCACCGAGATCCCGTACATGGTCAACAAGGCCCGTCTGGTCGAGGCGATGGCGAACCTCGTCAAGGACAAGCGCGTTGAGGGCATCACTAACATTCAGGACCATTCCTCCCGCGAGGGCATGCAGATCGTGGTGGACATCCGCCGCGACGCGAACGCGCAGGTCATTCTGAACCAGCTGTTCACCTACTCGCAGCTGGAGGACACCATTTCGATGATTCATATCGCGCTCGTTCCGGGTGCGAACGGCAAGCTCCAGCCGCGTGTGCTGACGCTGCGCCAGATTCTCGACCAGTATATCGGCTTCCAGAAGGACGTCGTTGAGCGCCGCACGCGCTTCGACCTCAAGAAGGCACGCGACCGTGCGCACATTCTGGAGGGTCTCAAGGTCGCAACCGACAATATCGACCGCATTATCGCAATCATCCGCGCCTCCAAGAACGAGGCGGAGGCCAAGGAAAACCTGATGGCGGAGCCGTTCTGGATCGACCAGATCGCCCTGCTCGGCATCGTGGACGGCTCGGAGCACTTCGAATTCCACCTCGACGAGCCGCAGGCGCAGGCCATCGTTGATATGCGTCTTGGCCGCCTGTCCGGTCTGGAGCAGGAGAAGATCAACGAGGAGTACAAGGACCTCGAGAGCCGCATCGAGAGCTTCGAGGAGACCCTGTCGTGCGACGCGAACATCCTCGCCGTCGTCAAGAAGGAGCTTCAGGAGATCAAGCAGAAGTACGGCGACGAGCGCCACACGCAGATCGAAAACGTCGCGAACGAAATCGACATCGAGGACCTCATCGAGGAGCAGGACTGCGCGTACACCCTCACTCAGTTCGGCTACATCAAGCGTCAGCCGACCTCGGTCTACCGCGCACAGCGCCGCGGCGGCCGCGGCATTTCGGCCATGAGCACCCGCGAGGAGGACTTCGCGAAGAATATCTTCACCGCCTCGACGCATGACACCATTCTGTTCTTCTCCGACCGCGGCAAGGTCTACAAGCTCAAGGGCTACCAGATTCCGGAGACCGGCCGCTCGGCTAAGGGCATGAACATCGTAAACCTGCTTGAGCTAGAAAACGGTGAAAAAATCACCGCAATGTTCCCGATTCAGGAGTTTGCGGACGATAAGTTCCTGTTCTTCGTCACAAAGCAGGGCGTTGCCAAGCGCATCGTGCTGAGTGACCTTCAGAACATCCGCCGCGCGGGTCTGCGCGCGCTGAACCTTAACGAGGACGACGCGCTGGTTGACGTCCGCCTGACCGACGGCGAGCAGAACATCCTGATCGCGACCCACGGCGGCAAGGCAATCTGCTTCGACGAGAACGAGGTTCGCGCAATGGGACGCGCCGCTACCGGCGTTCGCGGCATCAAGCTCGCCGAGGGCGATTATGTTGTCGGCGCGGCTCGTGCACGCAAGGGCGCGTTCGTGCTGTCCGTCACCGAAAACGGCTACGGCAAGCGCACGCCGGTCGAGGAGTTCACCGTGCATCATCGCGGCGTCAGCGGCATAATGCTGCACAGCCTGACCGAAAAGACCGGTCTGGTGGCCGGTATCGCGGTCGTTGACAACGAAAACGACGTCATGATCATCACCGATGACGGCGTTGTTATCCGCACCGGCGTTGAGGAGATCCGTGAATGCAGCCGCGGCTCGCAGGGCGTTATCGTCATGCGCACCGGCGCGGACGTCAAGGTTATCTCGATTGCCCGCACGGACAAGGCGGAAGAGGACGAAACGGCTGAGGAAGCCGCAGAGAGCACCGAAACGGCGGAAACCGTGACCGACACCCCGGAAACCACCGGCGAAGAATAAATTTTATCGGGAAATCCGGTTTCCCGCGACTGAGAGCATCGTTTGAAAGAACGGTGCTCTTTTATCGTGTTTTTGTTTCGATATTGAAACCTGCAATGCCTTGACAATGCAAAAGCGGAAACGTAAAATAGAGTACAGTATGAAGGATGCGGCGCATCGTCAGGGAAGAGTCAGTGCGCCGCAGGACCAAAGCAATAAAAAGGGGATATTTTCAGTGAAAAAACGGATGATAAGCGGCGTTCTGGCCGCTGTGATGCTGTTTTCCACCGCATACGCGGCTGAGGGCAGCACGCCGGACGGCACCGCCGCAGCCGATACCGCTGTTTCGGCGGACGCGGCAGAGCAGACCGTAAAGCTCGTATTCAAGGCGGACACGCCGCTCACCGGCGCAAACGGCGACATGGTGACGGAAATTCTGAAGAACCGTCTCGCCGCGCTCGGCTACAAGGACTACACCGTAACCGTGTCCGAGGACGGCACGGGCATTACCGCTGCGTTCCCACAATCGACGCAGGTTTCCGGCCTTGCGGACTACCTCGTGCAGCCGGCGGCCTTCACCGCGTCCGATGCGGACGGCAAGGTCTGGCTGACCAATGAGGACCTAAAGCAGGTAACGAGCAGCAAGGGCAGCAAGGACAGCACCGGCTGCATCGTGCTGACGCTCACGACCAAGGGCCGACAGAGCCTCCGCGAGGCTACCACCGACATCGCCTCGCGCGACAGCGACCGCAAGCTGTACATCAAGGTGGACGGCAAGACCATCGCCTTCCCGACGATTTCGGGCAAAATCGACAGCAGCAGCGTCAATATCGAGAACAATTTTACTGAGCAGGTCGCGGAAAACTACGCACTCCTGCTGAACGCGGGCGCTCTGCCGGTCACGCTCACCGTTTCGAGCGCTCCGGCGGCAAACGACAAGCCGATTGACGGCGACGATAACAACGGCGGCACCACGACCGAGCCGACGAGTCCGACTACCCCGACCAACCCGGACACGCCGGATACCTCGGACACGACCGAATTTCCGGATATGAAGGGTCACTGGGCGGAAGCCGCCCTCAAAAAGGGGATTACCCTCGGTCTGCTCAAGGGCTCGAACGGCAAAATGCTGCCGAACGACCCGGTACGCGGCTCCGAGGCGCTGACTATTCTCAACCGTGCGCTCGGCGCGAGCGAGCAGGACAGCACGGCGTCCCTCGCCGCCTCTCAGCAGAACCAGTGGTATATTTCTGAGCTTGGCAAGGCAATTCACCTGAACCTCATCGACGCTGCCGACAGCCGTAATTTCGCGAACGCCGCGACCCGTGCGGAAGCCTTCGTCTATATCGTGCGAGCCTTCGTCTATGACCGCGCAGAGTCCGGCACGGACGAGCTGAGCGTGTTCACCGACACCGGCTCCATGACCACCGCGCAGAAGCAGGCGGCGGCGGCTCTCGTTGCGTCCGGCGTTATCAAGGGCGACACCGCGACTACCCTCGCACCGGATAAAAAGCTGACCCGTGCGGAATTTGTCACCATGATCACCCGTATCACGGGCAATATCTCCGCGGAGTACACCGGCGCGGCCGGCGGCAGCATCGTTTCGGGCGATACCACCCTCACGGCATCCAACCTCACCGGCGACCTGATTTTTTCGGCCCCGGTACATACCGTAAACCTCTCGGACGTTTCCACCCCGAACCGCGTCGTGCTCAAGGGCTGCGACAACGTGACCCTGACGGCGGACGGCCAGGCGGGTATGTCTGTCCTCGCGGCTGACCCGGCGGACAGCGCGAACATCACCCTCGGCGACTCGGTGAGCGTCAACACGCTCGTTATCGCGGGCGACGGCGGCGCAGTCACCTTCTCCGGCAAGGCGGCGAACATCGAAATCACCGCAAGCAACCGCGTAATCGACCTTTCCGGCATGACGGCGGACACGCTTACCATCACCGGCAGCGGCAACACCGTCAACCTCGGCGGCACGGTCGGCGCGGCGGCCATCGAGAGCGGCGCGAAGAACACCCGCCTTTCGGTAGACGGCTCGGCAGGCTCGCTGCTCGTAGCGGGCTACGGCTCGACCGTCGGCGGCGCAGGCCATGCCGACAGCATGGAAATCCGCGCGGCAGGCTGCAATGTAACGCTTGCGTGCGACAACAAGGTCGAGAACATCGACACCGGCATCAAGAACGTAAAAATCAACATCGGCGTGCCGACCAAGGTCACGGCAGGCGGCTCTCTCGTGTCGCAGGCGACCTTCTCGGGCGTCCAGGGCACGAAAATCTGCAAGGCGCAGTGGTATCAGGACGGCAAGCCGCTCTCCGGCCTCGGAAACGATAACTTCGAGCTGACCGACGGCAAGGTTTCCAAGCACACCACCTACTTCACCTTTACGAAGAACATGAAAACCTCGGTCACGACCGGCTTCAAGCTGACCTACGTCAACCCGTCCACGGGCGAAACCGAGGCGGTCTACGCGGAAAAGACCGTTCCGATCGAGAACTATTCGAACGAGTGGTATCAGCAGCGCGATGTTGACCGCGTGCTCAAGCTGGTTTCCTCGACCTACCGCGGCAACTACACGACCTCCTACGCGGTCAATAACGACTACAAGAGCTACGAAAAGGAAACCTGGGTCAATGCCAAGGGTTATTCGAGCAAATCGAGCTATCTGGTCTGGATCAACCGCGCTTATCAGCACGTAAACGTCTTTACCGGCTCCAAGGGCAACTGGAAGCTCGTCAAGAGCTTTGTCGTCGGCACGGGTGCGGCAGATACCCCGACCCCGACCGGCATCACCACGGTCACCTACAAGCTCAAGGCAGGCTGGACCACGAGCACCTATACCGTTCGCCCGGTCATCGGCTTCTACCCCGACACCGGCTATGCGTTCCATTCGCGTCTGTGCACGCCGAATACGGATAAGGAATACGACTTCAGCAGCGGCTACCCCGTATCGCACGGCTGCGTCCGTATGAAGAAGAATGACGTCAACTGGATCTACGACAACGTGCCGATCGGCTCGACGGTTGTAATCTTCTAAGAGCTGTCGCAAAACTAACGTTTTGCCGCGGGTCTGTGTTTTGACTTCGCAAAACACGGACGTCCGAAAGTTCCCATTCGGCGGCGGGGTGAGGGCACCCCGCCCTACGGAGAAGGGTGGGACACAGTATAAAAACCGAGGTACACGCCCCCGGTTTTTATGACTTTGCAAAGCAAAGTCTATTTCATGCGCGCTGTCGCGCGGCAGATGCGGAATTCGGGCGTTATCGACACAAAATAAGACCCCTGTCATCACGGTGACGGGGGTCTGTTTTTTCATCTCTTTTTATACAAAATCAATTCGGGGTCGGCGCCGTCCTTGCCGTAGGTGGACACGAGGAGAAAATCCGTTCCGGCGAGCACGCCGAAGCAGCGGGTTTCGTCGGTTTCGCTCGGGAGCTGATTGCCGAGGTAGGTCTTATTATCGTCCAGAAAGGCGGCAGACCGGCCGCTTGGGAGCGGATAGGCGAGGTTGACGTATTTTCCGACAAGAGCGTTCAGGTGTTTGAGCGGGGGCATTCCATCGATGTGAAGCGCGTTGATTTCGCGGATGAGCTGCGCTTTGAAGGCTTCAAACTGTCCGTTGTCGCCGAGTTCGCCGTGGCGCTTCCAGTAGTCGAGCTGCGGCAGACGCTCTTTCAGATACGTCCGCGCCTGCTCCTCGGTGAAGCCCTCCCCTGTCATGTGCGGCACGCAGACGCGGATTAAATCGTCCATGTCGTGATAGGCGTAGGTGCCGTCGGCGTAGCACCATTTGCAGTAGTCCTCGTTCAGGGTGCCGTCGCTGTCGCGGCCGAGCATATCGTCGCTTTCGAGCGGCATGCCGCAGCACTGGCAGACAAGCTGCCGCGGCGAGCCGAGAAGCGTGTTGATGGACACATCGAACAGTCGGGAAAGCAGCTTGAGCGTTTCGGTATTCGGCACCGTGTCACCGTTTTCCCAGCGCGATACCGCCTGCCGCGTGACAAACAGCTTTTCGGCAAGCTCGTCCTGCGAAAGCCCTGTTTTCGTGCGCAAGGTTAGAATAACCTGTTTCGTTTCCATGTCGGAACACCTCCCTGTTGTCTTCATTGTAACCGAAAACCGTACCGCCGGCAAGCAACGCGCAGTTGCGAAGATCCTTCCTCGAGAGCCTGCACCGAAAAACGAACCCCCGCCGCGTGTAAGCGGCGGGGGTATTTGCACAGAATAAAATCGAAGCATCTTCGCGCGGGAGCGCGCGTGAGGAAACGCAGTTTCCTCTGCGGGAGCGCACGGAAGAAAACGCAGTTTTCGTTTTTACATATTGCCGCCCTTGCTGCCTTCCCAGACGCCGGTGGCGAGGGCGGACAGATACGCATTGATAAAGCCGTCGATGTCGCCATCCATTACGGCGTTGATGTTGGCGTTCTCGAAGCCTGTGCGGGTGTCCTTCGCAAGCGTGTACGGCATGAAAACGTAGGAGCGGATCTGGCTGCCCCATTCGATCTTCTGCTGTACGCCCTTGATGTCCGAAATCTTCTCCAGGTGCTCGCGCTCCTTGATCTCGACCAGCTTGGAGCGCAGCATGCGCAGACAGTTCTCCTTGTTCTGGAGCTGGCTTCGCTCGGTCTGGCAGGCTACTACAATGCCCGTCGCCTTGTGGATCAGTCGAACCGCAGACGAGGTCTTGTTGATGTGCTGACCGCCTGCACCGGACGAACGGTAAACCTGCATCTCGTAATCATCCGGCTTGATCTCGAAATCCGCCGAGGTATCCGGAATGTCCGGTACGACCTCGACAGCCGAGAACGAGGTCTGACGGCGGCCGGATGCGTCGAACGGGGAGATGCGGACCAGACGATGCACGCCATTCTCGCCCTTGAGGAAGCCGTAGGCGTTCTCGCCCTCGATGAGAATATCCGCGGACTTGATGCCGGCGGTGTCGCCGTCCTGATAGTCCATGATCTTGTAGGTAAAGCCGTGGCGCTCTGCCCAGCGGGTGTACATACGGTACAGCATCGCGCACCAGTCCTGCGCCTCGGTGCCGCCCGCACCTGCGTGGAAGGATACGAGCGCGTTGTGGCTGTCGTACTCGCCGGTCAGCAGCGTGCCGAGCTTCTGCTCCGCTACCGTTTCCTCCAGCTCCTTGTAGCCGGTTTCCAGCTCCCCGAGCATGGATTCATCGTCCTCCTCGATGGCCATTTCGCAGATGGTCAGCAGGTCGTCGCACAGCGCACACATCTTGTTGTACGCCTCGACCTTGCCCTTGAGCGAACCCATGCGGGAGACGATCTTCTGGCTCTCCTCCGGATTGTCCCAGAAGCCCGGCTGCGAGGACTTGATTTCAAGCTCCTCGACCTCGCGCTTCGCCTGCTCCAGACCGAGGGACTTGTACAGCTCCTCAAGCTCCGGCTTGAGGTTGTTCAGTTTCACCTTGTATTCTTCAAATTGCAGCATAGAAATGCTCCTTCTTCTGTATTTTCAGCTATCTTATAGTATACCGTTTACGGGCGTTCTTGTAAAGATTTTTTCGAGAAATACAGGGGAAGCGGCGAACCTTTTCGTAAAGAAAGCGTCAAAAACATAAAGTTCGGCTTGACTAATCCGCCCTTTTCGCATATGATAGTTGTGTAAGAGGGAGTAGCTCACGCCGCAGGGCGTGGCCGGCAACGCCATCCCCGGCGGGAAACCGCCCGGTGCCGGACCATAAGCAGCGAGACTTTTATTGCACAGAGGGTGCAATGAAGGTCTTTTTTTTATGCGGTGCGCGTTTTCCTCAAAAAATACGGCTTGTACGCAGTAACATGGTAATTATGAAAACAGGAGGGCCTGCTTATGCTGTCATTTGTCATGCTTGTCGTCGGTTTCGCGCTTCTTGTGTGGGGCGCGGACAAATTCGTTGAGGGCGCGTCCGCGCTCGCGCGGAAAATGGGCGTTTCGCCCCTGCTCGTCGGTCTGACCATCGTCGCGTTCGGTACATCCATGCCCGAGCTTGCGGTCAGCGTGACAGCGGCGCTTCAGGGCGCGAACGAAATCGCGGTCGGCAACGTCGTCGGTTCGAACGTGTTCAATCTGCTCGTGGTCGCGGGTCTTTCGGCGGTCATCTGTCCGCTCGTGATGGATAAGATGCTGCTGCGGCGCGACTGGCCGCTGTCCATTCTGGCGGCGGTGCTGCTGTTCGCGGCGATCCTCCCCGACCAGACCATCGCCCGCTGGGAGGGCGCGGTGCTGCTCGTGATTTTCGCCGTTATCCTTACCCGCCAGATCCGCTCTGCACTGCACGACCGCGACCAGCTCGCGAGTGCCGCCACGGAAGCCGAAGCGGAGGAAGCCGCGGCGCCGATGTCCACGATGATGATCTGGGTGAATATCGTGCTCGGTCTGGCGTGCATCGTTATCGGCGGTCAGCTGGCGGTCAACGGTGCGACCGGCATCGCGCGGATGTTCGGCCTGAGCGAAACGCTCATCGGCCTGACCATCGTCGCCCTCGGCACGAGCCTGCCGGAGCTTGTCACCTCCATCGTTGCGGCCCGCAAGGGTCAGAACGAAATCGCGATGGGCAACGTTATTGGCTCCAATCTGTTTAATATTCTCCTTATTCTCGGCGTTTCTTCGGTCATTACGCCTATCCCGGTGCAGGCGACTTCTATCATCGACTGCCTGTTCCTCATCGCCATCAGCGTCATTTTCTATATCCCGGCGCGAAAGGGCAAGCTCGGCCGCCTGCCGGGCGCACTGATGGTCGCGAGCTATGTCGCCTATACAGTCTATCTTATTATGCGATAAGTAAAAGGGTGAAACGATGTGTTCACCCTTGGAGCGGCCGGCTTTGCCGGCCGTTCATTTTGTCGAATAAGGCTGTTTTTCGACAGTCTTAGCCCTGCTGCTGGCCGTTCTTTTTGTTCTGCTGACCGGTCTGGGACTGATTCTGGGAGTTCTGCTGAGACTGGTTCTGCTTTTCCTGATACTGATTGCGTTTCATAACGGTTTTCGCCTCCTGATTTTGAAGTTTCGCTCATAGTCTGCACGGAAACCCCGAAAAATATACGGCAAGGGGTTGCAGAAACGGAAAAAAGCTGATAAAATTGTTGTGCGTGTTATGACGCATGAAAAATGTTAATAATATTTGTTGATAGAAAGAGGGACATTTAACCATGTCGGGACATTCGAAATGGAACAACATCGCAAAGCGCAAGGGCGCTAACGATGCAAAGAAGGCCAAGATCTTCACCAAGATCGGCCGTGAAATGGCAATCGCGATCAAGGAAGGCGGTTCGGCAAACCCGGACTTCAACTCCCGTCTGCGCGACTGCATCGCAAAGGCAAAGGCAAACAATATGCCGAACGACAACATCAAGCGCACGCTCGATAAGTATTCCGGCGCGAACGGCCAGGTCGATTACGAGGCAAACAACTACGAAGGCTACGGCGTCGGCGGCGTTGCAGTCGTTGTTGAGACCCTGACCGATAACAAGAACCGCACGGTTGCGGACGTCCGTCACCTGTTCGACAAGTACGGCGCAGGTCTGGGCGCTTCCGGCTGCGTATCGTGGCAGTTCGACAAGAAGGGCGTTATCATCATGGAAAAGGGCGATCTCGACGAGGACACCGTTATGATGCAGGCGCTCGACGCAGGCGCGGAGGACTTCCTCGCAGACGAGGAGACCTTCGAGATCTATACCGCGCCGGACGATTTCTCTACCGTTCGTGAGGCGCTGGAGAAGCTCGGCTACGAGTTCGTCGAGGCGCAGGTCGAGATGGTTCCGCAGAACTACATTACCCTCGAAAAGGAAGAGGATATGGCCCAGATGCGCAAGCTGCTCGATAACCTCGAGGACAACGACGACGTACAGGCCGTATGGCACAACTGGGAGAACGAGGGAGACTTTGAAGGCTAAAGCCTGAGCTGTCGCAAAACTGACGTTTTGCCGACAAGCTGTGTTCTGACTTCGCAGAACACGGACGGAAAAAGTTCCTATGCAGAAACTTTTTTCTCTCTCAGAGTATAAAAACCGAGATACATGCTCCCGGTTTTTATGAATTTGCAAGCAAATTCTATTTAATGCCGCGCTGACGCGCGGGGTGAGCAGCCGCTTTTCTGCGGCTGCTTTTTCTTTTGCTTTTTTTCGGAAAAATCTCGGTTTTCCCTGTTTTATCTCTCCAAAATGCGCGGATATTGTGCTATAATATATTCTGAATAAGAATGCAATGAAAGGGGTTTCCCTCTGTGGCTGATATTACCGTACAGAACTTAACCAAATACTACGGCGACCGACTGATTTTGAAGGATATTTCCTTTGACATACAGCCGGGCGAAAAGGTTGCCGTTCTCGGCGCGAACGGCGCCGGCAAGACCACGCTGCTCAACATTCTGACCGGGCGGCTGCCCTATGACGGCGGCCACGTCGGCTTCGGTCAGGGCCGCACGGCGGGCGTCATCGACCAGATGCCGGATTTTCCGCCCGAATGCACGGTCGAGGACATCCTCCGTCTGGCATTCAAGGAGTCGGACGAAGTCGCGGCAGCAATGGACGAGCTGACCGACGAAATGACCCGCAAGCCGGATGATGCCTCCCTGCTCAAACGCTACGCGCAGCTGGAAACCCGGCTCGAAAGCCTCGGCGGCTACAACCGCGACTACGAGATCAACCGCGTGTGCAACGGTCTGGAAATTCCGCAGGAAATGCGTGCGCAGAAGTTCAGCCTGCTCTCGGGCGGCGAAAAAACGCGCATCAACCTCGCGCGTATCATTCTGGAGCAGACCGATGTGCTGCTGCTCGATGAGCCGACCAACCACCTCGACATGGACGCGGTGGACTGGCTCGGCAATTACCTCGAAAGCTATCACGGCACGGTGCTCATCATCTCGCATGACCGCTGGTTCATCGACCAGTGCTGCGACCGCGTCATCGAAATCCACGACTGCACCTGCGATTTCTACAACGGCAACTATTCCTACTATGCGGTCGAGCGGGAGCGCCGCCGCGAGGAGCAGCTCAAGCACCACGAGCACGAGCTGGCAGAGAAAAAGCGTCTGGAAGCGACCGCTCGTTCCATGCATGAGCACGGCACCGAGCACCTCGCCAAGCGCGCCGCGTCCATCGAGAAGCGAATTGCCCGCATGAAGGTCACCGACCGCCCCAAAACCGACAAGAAAATGTCCGTCACCTTCGGCGACCCGAACTATGAAACCGAAGAAGTGCTCAAGGTACGGGATATTACTAAAAGTTATGACGGTCGGGAAATATTACATGACGTATCGTTCAACATCCGTAACCGCGAGCGCGTCGCGCTGCTCGGCGCGAACGGCGCAGGCAAGACCACGATGCTCAAAATCCTGCTCGGCGAGGAAGCGTCGGACAGCGGCACCATCCGCAAGGGCGTCGGCCTCAAACCGGCCTACCTGCCGCAGCAGGTTCACTTCGCCAATCCGCACCGCAACCTCATCGACACGCTCATCTACGACAAGAACGTTTCCATGCAGGTCGCGCGAAACCGCCTCGGCGCGTTCCAGTTCACCGGCGAGACCCAGATGAAAACCGTGGATATGCTCTCGGGCGGCGAAAAGAGCCGTCTGCGCCTGTGCGAGCTGATGTATGACCCGCTCAACCTGCTCATCCTCGACGAGCCGACCAACCACCTCGACCTCGCCTCCCGCGAATGGATCGAGGAAGCGGTCGAGGCCTTTGACGGCACGCTGCTGTTCGTCTCGCATGACCGCTACTTTGTCGAGCGCTTTGCAACGCGCGTGCTGTACCTCGAAAACGGCCGTCTCATCGACTTTATCGGCTCGTACAGCGCGTTCCTCGACTGGCGCGCAAAGGGCGGCGGCGCTCTTCCGGAGGCGGAGGCCGCACCCGTTCCGAAAAAGAAAAAGGCCAGCGTTCCGACGCTGGATGATGTGCCGAAGCCGCCCGAAAAGCCGAAGCGCACGGGCGGTACGAAAAACCTTCAGAAGCAGCTGAGCACGCTCGAACGCGAGATTTCGCAGCTCGAAACCCAGTCGGGCGAACTGGAACAGCAGATGGTGGATGCGGCGTCCGACTCGTCGCGTCTGCTCGAGCTCATGACCGAAAAGGAGCAGTGTGACGAAAAGCTCGCCGCGAAGATGGACGAATGGGAAGCCGTTGCGGCGGAACTGGAGGCAATGCAGTGAAAAAATACAGGGTATGGATAGGGCTTGCGGTGCTGTGTGTGATCGTCGGCGTGCCGCAGCTTACCTGGAAACCATCGCGGTTCGGCGGAATTTTTCTGCTGGCGCTCGCTGTCGGCTGCACGGGGGAGTGGCTGATGCTGCGAGGACGCGAGAAGTACAGGGCGTGCCGGGTACTTTCGCGGGCCGGACAGATGCTTTTCGGCCTGTTTGTGCTGACGTTCGCGCTCGTGCAGGTGTGCATCATCGGCGTTTCGTTCGAGGAAAACGACCCGTCCGCCGCGCCAAAGGCGGATTATTATCTGACCCTCGGCGCACTCGTCAACCCGGACGGACAGCCGTCTGCGGCGCTTGCTGCGCGGTGTGACGCGGCGATAGGCGTGCTGAACGCGAACCAGGACAGCCGCGCCATTCTCTGCGGCGGACAGGGCGGCGACGAGCCGCGCACCGAGGCCGAGGCCATGCAGGACTACATGGTATCGCACGGCGCGGACCCGGCGCGGCTGATCCTGGAGGACGCATCGAGTACGACCATCGAGAATATCGCGAACGCGAAAAAGCTGCTGCCCGAAGGCGCTTCGGTCGCCGTTATCACGAACGATTACCACCTCGCCCGCGCCCGCCGTCTGCTCGCGCACGCCGGTCTGGGCGATGCAGGCGTACCGGCGGAAACGCCGTACCCCAGTCAATGGGCGGCGGTGCGCTGCCGGGAATACTGCTCGATTATGGGACTTATCCTGACAGGACGCTGGTGAAACGAACCCTACGGGCAATCGAATGCCGGGGAAACGGCAGCCGAAAATCGGATAGTAATATCGTTCTGTATCAATTATCATCGTTTCACACGATTTGGAGATAGATTATGTTTGAAAAACTGAAAGCGTTAGCGGCGCGGCTCGACGAGCTGGAAATGCGGCTGTCCGCGCCGGATTTATACGACGACCCCGACCGCGCGGCAAGGCTGCTGCGCGAGAGAAACGAGCTTGAACCCATCGTTGCGGCGTACCGCGAGTACGAAAAGGCGCAGCAGATGCAGGCGGACGCGACCGAAATGCTGTCCGACCCGGAGATGAAGGAGCTTGCGCAGGAGGAGCTTCAGCAGGCGAAAAACGACATCGCGCGGCTTGAGGACGAGCTGAAAATCCTGCTGCTGCCCCGCGACCCGAATGACGAGAAGAACATCTATGTCGAAATCCGCGGAGGCGCGGGCGGCGAGGAAAGTGCGCTGTTCGCGGCCGACCTGTACCGGATGTACACGATGTACGCGGACAAGCGCGGCTGGCAGACCGAGGTCATGAGCAAGTCCGAGACCGAGCTTGGCGGCTACAAGGAAATCGTGTTCCGCGTCGCGGGCGACAAGGTGTATTCGCGGCTCAAATTCGAGAGCGGCGTCCACCGCGTGCAGCGCGTCCCGGAAACCGAAAGTCAGGGCCGCGTCCACACCTCGACCACGACAGTCGCCGTGCTGCCCGAGGCGGAGGAGCTTGACTTCTACATCGACCCGAAGGACCTGCGCATCGACACCTTCCGTGCGTCCGGCGCGGGCGGCCAGCACATCAACAAGACCTCGTCCGCCATCCGCGTCACCCATATCCCGACAAACACGGTGGTCGAGTGTCAGGACGAGCGCAGCCAGCACAAAAACAAGGAAAAAGCGCTCTCCGTGCTGCGTTCGCGGCTGTACGAGGCCGAGGTCGAGAAGCAGCGTGCCGCCATCGCCGCCGACCGCAAGAGTCAGGTCGGCACAGGCGACCGCTCCGAGCGCATCCGGACGTATAATTTCCCGGAAAATCGTGTGTCCGACCACCGCATCAAGCTGACGATCTATAAGCTCGACCAGTTCCTGAACGGCGACATGGACGAGATTTTAGACGCGCTCATCGCCGCCGACACGGCCGAAAAGCTGCGGCAGCAGAGCGAAGCGTAACAACAACAAGACAATAGAGGGAGGATTTACGATGCTGACAACCGGAATTCCGCAGATTGTGGCAGGTATTGCCGTATTTCTTGTGTGCGGCGTGCTGCTGTTTTCAGGCAAGGTGAGAAAGCGATACTGGTGCCTGTCCTGTCTGGTGACGGCGCTGCTTGTGGGGCGCGGCGTCTGGTGTGCAAATGACTTTTTTGACCTTGGAATGGGCACGCCGAAGGTGTTTTCTCCTGAAAACTGGGAAAAAACGAAGCCGGAACAGCGGCATTTCATGGTGGACGACCTGCAAGAGCAGATAGCGCTTATCGGTATGCCCGAAGATAAGGTGCGCGAGCTTCTCGGTGCGCCGGACTATCAGGATACTGCGGCGTGTTTGTCTTATGTCATTGCGCAGCCGTTTGACGAAGTGACGCTTGATTTGACGCTGAAGAGCGGCATTGTAACGCAGGTGGAGCAGACCTCGCACTGAAAAGTTGTTTGCGGTCCCCTCCGTCAAACCTCCTGCTATTCGGCATACAGACTGTACAAGCAACTTTTGATACCTTAAATGGAAGTGGAAATACATGAAAACAACTCTTTTGACCCCGGAAACCGATGAAAACGCCATAAAAACCGCGGCATCGCTCATTCGAGCGGGTGAGGTGGTCGGCATGCCGACCGAAACCGTGTACGGCCTTGCGGCGAACGCGCTGGACGGCGAAGCGGTGAAGAAGATATTCCTCGCCAAGGGCCGTCCGCAGGACAATCCGCTTATTGTGCACATCGCGGATTTCGAGCAGATTTACGACCTGTGCCCGGCGGTGCCGCCCGAGGCGAAAAAGCTCGCCGAGGCGTTCTGGCCCGGCCCGATGACCATGATCGTGCCCAAGGGCGACTGCATCCCGGACGAGGTTTCGTGCGGTCTGGACACGGTGGGCATCCGTCTGCCGTCCCACCCGATGGCGCGAGCACTCATCCGGGAGAGCGGTGTGCCGCTCGCGGCGCCCTCCGCGAACACCTCGGGCAGACCCTCCACCACGACCGCCGAGCACGTCATGCGCGACATGGACGGCAAAATCGCGGCTATTCTGGACGGCGGCGCGTGCGGTGTCGGCGTGGAGAGCACGGTCATCACGCTCGCGCTTGAGCGGCCGCGTCTGCTGCGTCCGGGTGGAATTACGCTCGAACAGCTGCGCTCGGTGCTCGGCGAGGTCGATGTGGACCGTGCGCTTTACGAGAAAATCGGCGACGACGTCAAGGTTTCCGCCCCCGGCATGAAATACCGCCACTACGCGCCGAAAGCGCCGGTTACGGTCGTGCGCGGCGACCCGGATAAGACGGCGGCATATATCGCCGCCCACCTCGGCGAGCAGACCGGCGTCATGTGCTTCGACGAGTACCGCGACCGCTTCCCCGGCTGCGTCGTCGAGTGCTTCGGCTCGAAGGCCGACCTCGGCACGCAGGCGCGTGAGGTGTTCGACCGCCTTCGCGCGTTCGACGATACCGGCGTTCAGCAAATCTGGGCGCAGTGCCCCTCGGACGAGGGTTTAGGCCTTGCCGTCGCCAACCGGATTAAGAAAGCAGCCGGTTTTTCGGTGGTGGAGATATAAACCCTTTCTTCTGTTTCGGAAAGAGAGGCAAACGATATGGAATACAGATGTAAAGTGACCGTTCTGGACAAAAAGCTGTTCCCGGAATTGCAGTCGCAGTTCTGCGCTGTGCCGGACAGCGGCAAATGCCCCTGTTACAACATGGGCGATGAATTTATCTTCTGCCGGAACGACGAGAGAGATGATTACTGGCACTGCGGCGCGGGCACGCTCATAAAATCCGGTACGCCGGACGAGGGCTGCCTGCAATCGCCGGGCACGGCGCACTGCGGAGAAAAGGGCGTACCGTTCTGCTCGGAGGCGTGGGACGCCATCAGCCGCTATATCTATACCGCGCTTCAGGGCGGCAGCATCATGCACGGTTGGATGAATGACGACCGAGTGATGATTGCCTGCTGCAATGACGGCACCAGACCGGTTATTTTCAAAATTGAACGTTTGGACTGCGAATAAACTTTACAGAGGGAAGTGACACTAATGAAAATCATCGGCTTGACCGGCGGGAGCGGGACGGGCAAGGGCACGGTTGCGGCGCGGATGCGCTCGCTCGGCGCGGGCTGGGTGGACGCGGACGCAGTGTACCGCACGCTCTGCGCGGAGAGCCGCGAAATGCTTGACGCGCTCGATACGGCGTTCGGCGGCGTGACGGACGAAAACGGTGCGCTCGACCGGCCGAAGCTCGCGAAAATCGTGTTCGCCGACCCGGAAAAGCTCGCGCAGCTGAACCGCATCACCACCCCCTATATCCGTGCGGCCTCGCTTGCCGCCATCGAGGCGCAGAGCGCCTGCCCCATCGTCCTCTATGACGCGCCGACCCTGTTCGAGGCCGGAGCGGACGATTTCTGTGAGGCTGTTGTCGCGGTTCTCGCGCCGCATGATACCCGTGTGCAGCGCATTATCGCACGCGATCACCTCACCGAGGACGCCGCCCGCGCCCGGATCGACGCGCAGCCGAGCGACGGCTTTTACCGCGAAAAATGCGGCTATATCATCGAAAACAACGGCGATCTCGATACACTGTACCGGGATACCGATGCTTTATATCAAATTCTCATGAAGTAATTCGGATTTTCGCAAAGGAGAATGAACTATGACTTCCGAACAGCTTTTTTATGACAAAAAAACCGGCTTTGACCGTCTGACTGACGAGGATAAGCAGGGCATTCAGACCTACGCCGAGAGCTACAAAAAGTTCCTCGACGAGGCCAAGACCGAGCGCGACGCGGTGGTTGAAATCGCCCGCATGGCTGAGGAGCACGGCTTCCGCGCATGGACGCGCGACGATACCCTGAGGGCCGGAGACAAGATCTACCGCATCAACCGCCACAAGGGCATCATGCTCGCGGTAATCGGTCAGAAGAGCCTCGCAGAGGGCGTCCGCCTGACCGCCGCGCATCTGGACGCGCCGCGCGTGGACATCCGCACCGTGCCGCTCTACGAGGACAACGGCATGGCGTTCTTTAAGACCCATTACTACGGCGGCATCAAGAAGTATCAGTGGACCGCCATTCCGCTCGAGCTGCGCGGCGTTGTCTGCGTCTGCGAAAACGGCGAGGTCAAGCGCGTCAAGGTTCGTGTCGGCGACAAGCCGGGCGACCCGAAGTTCGTCATCACCGACCTGCTCCCCCACCTCGCGTCCGACCAGATGAGCCGCAAGGCGACCGAGGTCGTCAAGGGCGAGGGACTTAACATCCTCGTCGGCTCGGTTCCGAGCGAAACCGTGGACGAAAAGTGCAGCGAGAAAATCAAGCTCGCCGTTATGGAGCACCTTAACCGCGAATACGGCATGACCGAGGCGGATTTCCTGTCCGCCGAGCTGTGCTGCGTCCCGGCGTTTGGCGCTTGCGACATCGGCTTCGACCGCTCGTTTGTCGGCGCTTACGGCCACGATGACCGCGTCTGCTCGTATCCGGCGGCAACTTCCCTGTTCGACCTCACCGAAACGCCCGAGCATACCGGCGTCTGCCTGCTCGTGGACAAGGAGGAGATCGGCTCGGACGGCGTGACCGGCATGCAGTCCCATGCGTTCGATACCTTCATGGCTGACCTGTGCCGCGCACAGGACGTTCTGCTCGACGAGTGCTTCGAGAACTCGGTCTGCCTGTCGGCGGACGTCTGCAACGCCTTCGACCCCAACTACCCGGAGGTTTCCGAAAAGCGCAACGACGCCCGCGCAAACTGCGGCTTCGCCCTGGTCAAGTACACCGGCGCACGCGGCAAGTCCGGCACGTCGGACGCTACCGCCGAGCTGATGGCGCGTATCCGCTGCATCTTCGACAAGGCCGGCATCATCTGGCAGACCGGTCAGCTCGGCCGCGTCGACCAGGGCGGCGGCGGTACGGTCGCGATGTACCTCGCAAACCGCAACATCGATACCGTGGATGCAGGCGTTCCGGTCCTTTCCATGCACGCACCCTTCGAGTGCATCGCGAAGCTTGACCTTTATATGGCGTATAAGGGATTTGGGGCATTCTATAAGGATTAAAACCGTGCGGGGTTTCGGCCGCCACCCGGCGGAGGGGAGATGCACGCTGCGGCGTGCGGGGACGCGCCCCTCCCGGGGCGGGGGGCAAAAGGGGACAGGACACCAAGGTTTCCTATCCCCTCTTGCGACTCCCCAACTTTCCTTTGAGCCGCGACTTCCTGCGGTCGCGCGTCTAAAAAACGAAGGAGAGCGTAGATGTTGCTTCTACGCTCTCCTTTTTTGTGTGCCGTTGACGTTTTCTTGCGTGATTTGCCGCGCATATCAGTGCGCGGCCGGCGGGGTTACGGTCGTTTGCCTTGGTAAATGGACTGCTCCCGTAGGGCGGGCTGCCCTCAGCCCGCCGTTTTGAACGGTCGGCACGGATTTACAGCGGCGGGATGGGGGCATCCCACCCTACGGAACCCCAGATAACCGGTCGAAATCATTTCTGCCCATCTGCCGCGCACTTGTATGCGCGGAAATCACGGGCGAAGCCATTCCCAAACGGCGGCGGCCAGATTTAGAAATCTGCGCCACGGGTTTTAATTGCGGTCCTCGCGTTTTAGCCGCGCGACTGAAGGAAGTCGCGGCAGACCGGAAGGTCAGGGGGAGTCGCAAGAGGGGGTATAGGAAACCTGTAAGGTGTCCTGTACCCCCTTTTGCCCCGCCGCCGGGCGGCGGCAGGTCCTCTCCCTCGGAGGGAGAATAAATCACATCGCGTGATCAAGCGTCACTACCGGGTTAAACCGGGCGTCGATGGCTTTGAGGCTGTCGTAGATTTTCATCAGCAGCCGACGTTTGCCCTCGTCGTCGTAGCTGAACGGCACGACAACGTCGAAAATCAGGTTGATCTGCCGCTCGCCGTCCACGACGCGGAAATCGTGCATGGAAAGCTGCTCGTCGATGCCGCGCAGCACGCCGTCCACCTGCTCGCGCAGGGCGTTTATATGCTCGTTGTTTACGTCGATGGGGTCCATGTGAATGACCAGATACACGCCGGTCTGCTGCCAGACGCGCTTCTCCGCCTCGTCGATTTCCTCATGCACCGCGACAAAGTTGCTGTCGCTCGGCACCTCAGCATGCAGCGAGGCGATCGCGCGGCCCGCGCCGTAGTTGTGAATGATAAGGTCGTGTACGCCGACGATATGCTCGGAATCCATCACGATGTGCTCGATATTTTTCGCCATGACCGGGTCGGCGGCCTCGCCGAGCAGCGGCGCGACCGTATCGCGGGCAATGCCGATGCCCGACCAGACGATGAACGCCGCCACGAGAATGCCCACGTAGCCGTCAACCGGGAGCGTGGTGAAGCGGCCTGCCACCATGCCGAGCACGACGACAGAGGTCGTGATAACGTCATTGCGGCTGTCCTGCCCCGCGGCGATCAGCACGGGCGAGTCGATGAGACGGCCGAGCTTGACGTTGAACGCGCCCATCCACAGCTTTACGAGCATGGAGACCGCGAGAATACCGGTCAGCAGCGCGGAAAACGTGACAGCCGCCGGATGGAGAATGCGGTCGAGCGAGGTCTTGAAGAACTCAAAGCCGACCAGCACGATGATGAACGACACGATAAGACCCGCGATGTACTCGGTGCGGCCGTAGCCGAAAGGATGCTTGGCGTCCGGCTCGCGGTTCGCGACCTTGAAGCCAACGATGGAAATCATGCAGGAAAGGCCGTCGGACAGGTTGTTGAACGCATCGGCGGCAATGGAAATCGCGCCCGTTACCAGACCGATGGTCAGCTTGAGCGCGAACAGAAACAGGTTGCACGCGAGTCCGACCGCGCCCGAAAGAATGCCGTAGCGTTCGCGCACGGCCGCCGAGCGGGTGTCCTCCGCGTCCTTGATAAAAAGGCGGATGAGAGCCTTTGTCATAATAATCCCCTCACAGACAAGATATGGTGTATCCCGACTACGATCGCAGCCTGAAGCACCATAACGGCCGGAATGCCGAGCATGAAAACGCGGTGCAGGGTCTTGTGGCGGATGAGCAGCATGACGGTCAGCACACCCGGTCCGCCGCCCACAAGCGCCCAGAAAAACAGCGTGCGTTCGGGCACGCGCTTCCAGCCGCGCGAAGAGGCGAGCTTGTCATAGACGCAGAGGACCGCGCCGATGAGATTGACTGCGATAAAGTAATATAATACGTTCTGCATGAAAACAGAACCTCCGTTTCCGGGATTTCTCCCAATTTTAGCACAACCGTCCGCGCATGGAAAGACAGAACGGCAAAAAGTAGCCTGCGCTAACGAAAAAGTAGCGAAAGCTAACGGAATTAGCGGTTTCTAACGCGAAAAAGCGCCGTTTGCCCTGCCGCAGAACGACGCTTTCGGAATCCTTATTGTTTCTTCGGAGCCTGTCTTTTCTTCGGGCTGCCGTTGTCGAACGGCTCGGTGAAGGGATGATGCAGCAGCCAGCCGATGTCGAACTGCGCGGCGTACTGTCCGGCGAGCGAGGCGGCGCGGATGCGTGCGAGGGCGAACAGCTCGGGAACCGAGTCGCGCCGCTCCTCCCCCGGCGTCCACGGATTGTGCCACGGACGGTGCGAGAGATTGAGCGCGTCCCACGTGGGCGGCTCGACCTTCATGTGCCCTGTGAGCAGAGCGCCGCGCCCCGCGAGCGTTTCGAGCGTGCGTGCGCCGCGGTAGACCGCGCGGCTGTCGCTGTACAGGAAGCACTCCCACGCGAGCATCTCGTCGAACGAGCGCCGCAGCTCGCGCACGGGAATGTCCTCGCCGTAGACGTCGAGCAGAACGGCGTGCAGCACGACCGACAGCACCGCCTTTTCCTCGGGCGCGAGAGTGTAGTGCCGCTCAGGCTCAAATTCGGTCACAGGGCGGTGATACGCGCGTTCGTAAACCAGACAGTCGATGTCGCTTTCGATGCTGCTGTGGACGGCGGAGGGGTTCAGACGGGCGTTCTCCGCGCAGAATTCCTCCTCGCGGCAGTAGACGTAGGGGTGAATGGTGCTGTCGAGGGCGTAGTGGCAGAGAAAGCCGTAGAAATACGCCGCCGCCATCTCCCCCGCCTCGTCCGACAGCAGATGCACCGTCCGCGCGAGCGCGGCGAACAGCCGGCCGGTATGCTGGCTGTGCATTCGATTGCCGAGGGAATGAAGCGGACTGCCGAGATAGATTTTCCGGTAGAACAGCGGGTCGGGGCCTTGACAGCCCCAGTAATAGCACGCGGGCCATTTGTCCACCGGCCGCTGCGCCGAGGCAGGCAGGACCGAGCGGGTCCCGGAACCGAAAAGATGATGAGATACCAGATCTGCCATGAAAACACACCTTTCTTGAGAAATCGCCGCGAAACGCAGATGGATAAAGTTCTCGTTCAGCGGCGGGGTGAGGGCGCCCTGCCCTACGTGTTATATTTATTATTATAACGTATTCGGGGCGAAAAGAAAAGACTGCCGCAGAGGGTGACGGTTTCCTCTGCGGCAGTGTCGGATTATATGGATTCGCGGATGATGTCCACGATTTCGGTGGTTTCGAGCGGGCGCGGGTCGGCGCGGAACAGACCGCCCATGGTGACGATGGCGTTCTCCGCGATTTTATCGCAGTCCGCGGCCTTGACGCCGTAATCCGCCAGACGAAGTGTATCGACGCCGCACGCCTTCTGCATCTCGGCGAGCGCGGTGATGAAGTCCTCGGGACGGGTCGCGTCCTTGTGGCCCATCGCGCGGGCGATTGCCGCCATGCGTGCGCCGGACGACTCCGCAAAGCGCTTCCAGTAGGCGTTCGAAATCATGATAAGGCCCGCGCCGTGCGGCAGGTCGGGGTGGAACGCGCTCAGCGCGTGCTCGATGGCGTGCTCGCCCGTGCAGCTCGACAGAGTTTCCACGAAGCCAGCGAGCGTGTTCGCGAGAGCGACATCCGCGCGTGCCTCGGCGTTCGAGCCGTCGCGGATAGCCGCCGCCAGAGAACGGCCGATCAGCTCGATCGCCTGAAGCGCGAACATATCGCTCATCGGGGTCGCGGTCGAGGCGAGATAGCCCTCTGCGGCATGGAAAAAGGCGTCAAAGCCCTGATATGCGGTCAGATGCGGCGGGACCGACATCATGAAGTCCGGGTCAACGACAGAAATCGTCGGGAAGCACTTTTCGCCGCCGCCGCCGATTTTCTCCTCGCCGTTGGTGATGACTGTGAACGGGTCGGCCTCGGTGCCCGTGCCCGCCGTGGTCGGAATGGCGACGATCGGCAGACCGGCCTTCGCCATGCGCTTGCCGCCGCCCGTGCCGCCGTGGATGTAGTCCCACCAGTCACCGTCGTTGGTCGCCATGATGGCGACTGCCTTCGCGGTGTCGATGGACGAGCCGCCGCCCAGACCGACAACGAACGCGATGCCTTCGCTGCGGCAGAGCGCCGCGCACTCGCGCACGCCCTCGATGGTCGGGTTCGGCTTTACCTTGTCGTAAACGAGCGTTTCATGACCGGCGTCCTTGAGGATGCCTGCGACCTTGGCGACGTAGCCGAGCTTTGTGGTCGAGGTGCCGCCCGTGATGATGAGGCCGCGTCCCTCAGGCAGACGGGCCCGCGAGAGCTTGTTCACCGCGCCGCTGCCGAAGTACAGACGGGTCGGCATATAAAAACTGAAAACACCCATTGAGTAGATTCCTCCTTCAAAAAAAGGGAGCCGGGCGGCTCCCTGACGATGCGTATGGAACTGGTTCTGCGGCAGGCGTATACAACGCGCCTACAATAACATTATAGCAAACCGCGGGCGCGAAAAAAAGAGGCAGATACGACGAATTCACAGAAAAATTATTGTGCAATATGCAGCGAAAAAGTACGCAAAAAACGCTTGACGTTGTGCAGAATTGATGATATGATTAGGGCACAGAAAAGGAAAGGGCAAACACCCGAAACCGAAAGTCTTATCTCTCCGGCGAGGGCGAAACCCACAGAAAATTCCTTATCTGCGACATCTGATTTTTCAGAAAGGGGTGAGTCCAATGGTAACAGAAGAAATATCCTACCGAGTTGCGGGGCTCGCCGCGACGCTGTGACCGAAACGATCAAGGTGATAGCTATAAAAAAAGAACGCGGGTTCCAGCCTATACAGACGAACCGCCTGAAAAGCGCGACTGGTTTCTGACCAGAGTTCGCACGGAAGCTCACGGGGAAGCGATCCCCTTCCGATATGATCCGGTATGACGACTGCGGATGAATACGGGTCGAGGCAGCAGGAAAGTAAGGTTCGATTTTTACACAAAGGCCATAAACCGGAAATGATGCGCCGAATGATAATGACAGGATCCTGTGATACCTGCATACGCCGGACAAGGCGCGCACCCAGTGGCCGATGGGTATGCTGATGAGCATGGTGCAGCGAGAACGTAACAGAGCCGAGATGATATCAACGCCGCCAAAATGTACGTTTTTCGGCAGCAGGCAGACAACAACTGAAGCGGACGCACATTTATCCCATTTATATAAAGTGTAAACAAATCTTCGACCGATATTGATAATTCATCAAGTCGTGCGTGACCCGTAAGGGTAGGATAAACCGAAAAACGATGTCAAAAATAAACGTAAAGGACGAACTCCGATGCCGTAAGTCGCGATACCCATTCCCCTTATGCTGAAAAGGGAAAACCCAAAGCCATTTTTTCACCGGCAGAGACAGAAGCCGCTGCGGAACGTTGAAAAAACGGCGAAGGCCATGCGAATAATGCTATAAAAAATTTCATACAAACCGGCGGTGAGTATCCCGCCGAGAAAAGAGAATCTATGGAAATCTGGAAGTGAAAGCCCTCGTTTGTACGTGCAGAACGCAAACGGGGGCTTTTTTGTGTGCTTTTTTAGTTAAATGCTTCGTCGTCGCGCTCGGCGAACATCCGGTGTACGCGGTCCTTTAAGAGCGGGTAGCCGCTGAGGGTCGGGTCGGCGGCAAGGATTGCCTCTGCTTCCTCGCGGGCGCTCTGCATGAGCGCGAGGTCGGCGGCGATGTCCGCCACATGGAGCGCGGGCAGGCCGTGCTGCCGTCTGCCGAAAAAGTCGCCCGGGCCGCGCTGCGACAGATCCGCACGAGCGATTTCGAAGCCGTCGTTCGTCTTGCAGAGGATTTTCAGCCGTTCGCGGGCGGTCGAGCCCTTGTCCGCGCCGAAAAAGACGCAGTAGGACTGCCGCGTGCCGCGTCCGACACGGCCGCGAAGCTGATGCAGCTGCGACAGACCGAAACGGTCCGCGTCCTCCACGACCATGAGGTTCGCGTTCGGCACATCCACGCCGACCTCGATGACCGTTGTCGCGACCAGAATATCGTACTTGTGTGCCGCAAAATCACGCATTACCGCGTCTTTTTCGGCGTTTTTCATGCGTCCGTGCAGCACGGCAACGCGGCGGTGCGGAAGCTGCGCCTGAATGTCCTTCGCGTGCTGCTCGGCGCTTTTGAGACTGCTGTCCCCTTCCCCGTCCTCGACGAGCGGACAGACAACATAGACCTGACCGCCGGCGACGAGTTGCTTTTCGATGAAGGCGGTGATGCGGCGGCGCATATTCTCCCCCACCGCATAGGTTTCAACCGGACTGCGGCCGGGCGGCGTTTCGTCCAGAATGGAAACGTCGAGGTCGCCGTACATGATGAGCGCGAGCGTGCGCGGAATGGGCGTGGCCGACATGACGAGCACGTGCGGCGTTTCGCCCTTGGCGGAGAGCGCGGCGCGCTGTGCAACGCCGAAGCGGTGCTGTTCGTCCGCGATGACCGCGCCGAGCCGGTGGAACACCACGCTTTGCTGAATGAGCGCGTGCGTGCCGACCACGACATCCGCGCTGCCGCTTTCGATGGCGGCGAGGGCGTTCCGCTTCTGTGCGGCGGTCATCGAGCCGGTCAGAAGCGTGCAGCGCAGGCCGAGCTTGTCGAGCATGGGCGTGAGCGTTTCGGCGTGCTGCGCCGCGAGAATTTCGGTCGGCGCCATGAAGGCCGCCTGCCAGCCGTTCTGCGCCGCAAGAGCGCACAGAGCCGCCGCAACGACCGTCTTGCCCGAGCCGACATCGCCCTGCACGAGGCGGTTCATCGGCCGTCCGGAGGCGCAGTCGGCGGCGATTTCCCCGATGGCGCGGCGCTGTGCGCCGGTCGGAGAAAACGGGAGCGCGGCGAAAAATTCGTCCAGCCGGCTGCTGTCGAAGCGGATGCCGCTGTCTGCGCGGCGGCGCTCCTTGAGCTGCTGAAGACCGCAGCACAGCAGAAACAGCTCCTCAAACACCATGCGGCGGCGTGCCTCGTCCACTTCTCCCCTGTTTTTCGGACGGTGAATGGCGGAAAGCGCGTCCGCCGCGTCCGGCAGGCGGTACTTGACGCGCAGCAGCTCGGGCAGCGGGTCGGGCCAGTCCCCCGGCACGGCGTCGAGCGCGGCCTCGGTCACGCGGGCCATGTCGCGCTGGGTCAGCCCGGCGGTCAGCGGATACACCGGCACGATGCGGCCGGGATGCGGGTCGCTTTCCGCGACCTTTTCGGCCTGCGGCGAAACCATCTGCCGCCCGCGGCCGAACCCCTGCACCCTGCCGTAAAACAGGTATTCCTGCCCGACGCGCAGCTGCGCCGCCGCGTAAGGCTGGTTGAACCATGTCACGCCGAGCGAGCCGCTTTCGTCAAAAATCGTGCATTTGACGAGCGTCATGCCCTTGCGGATGCGGCTGACGCGCGGCTCGGTGCCCAGAACGGCGCGGACGGCGTATTTGTCCTCCGCCTCGATGTCCGCGATGCGCGTGATCTGCGTGCGATCCTCGTAGTCGCGCGGATAGGTTTCCAGAGCGTCCTGAAGCGTCGAAATATGCAGTTTTTCGAACAGTTTCACCTTTTTCGGGCCGATGCCCTTGACGAACTGCACGCTGTCTGTGATGGCTGGCATGGTATCTCCTTGAGAAAATTACGAATAAAACTTATGGAATATAACAAAAAATATGTAGCTTTGTTTGAAAAACGACACAGAAATTTATGAAAATATACGAAGTATTCGGCGAACTGCCGGTTTCGCCTTAATATTCGCGGTAGACTGCCTTTACAACGCCGAGAATCTGGCAGCCGGTGCCGTCGATGAGCGGGTACGCCGGGTTCTCCGGGCGCAGCCAGACGCCGTCCGGCGTGATGCACAGCGTCTTGCAGGTGGCCTCGTCCTCAAGCAGCGCGATCACGATGTCGCCGCTCCGCGCCTCGACGTCCTGACGGATGATAACGAGGTCGTCGTCCATGATGCCCACGCCGATCATCGAGTCGCCGCGGATGCGCAGGGCGTAGTATTTGCCGCCGTTCGCTGCGGGTTCAAACGGCACGTAGCCGATGTGCTCCTCGACCGCGAGAATCGGCATGCCGGCGGTGACGCGGCCGAGAATGGGCACGCGCGGCACCATGGACGCGCCGGCGACCGGCGTCAGCGCACGCGATTTGTGGTCGTTCGCCTCAAGATAGCCGGCTTCCTGGAGCTTTTTCAGATGGGCATGGACGGTGGAGGTCGAGCGCAGTCCGACCTCAGCGCAGATCTCGCGCACCGATGGCGGATAGCCGTGCTCCATAGAAAATGTGTTTATGAAATCAAGAATACGCTGCTGTTTTTCGGATATTTTCTTCATAAGAGTGCTCTCCCCTGTGTGCCGTTGGAACATACGTTCGAAATTATACTTTATTATACCGTGCCTGTACGCAAAATGCAAACATTTGTTTGAGAAAAACGCGCGTATTCCGGCTTTTTCGGCGTCCGGCACGCCGTCGGAAACCGGGAGGCTTCCCTCCCCTGACCGGATGTTTTCGCGGGAAGTGTTCAATATCGGTACATGGACTTGTAATTTCTGTGAGTTTAGTATATGATATAATAAATATAAAATGTTTTCCGTAAAACATTTCACTCAGAAAGCAGACGCAGGGAGGTTTTTTTATGACCATCAAGACCGATCTCGGATATATCGAAATCACAACCGAGGTGCTTGCCGGCATTGCGGGCTACGCGGCTTCGCTCTGCTTCGGCGTCAAGGGCATGACCATCCGCTCGATGACTGACGGACTGGCGCATCTGCTCGGCCGTGAGAACCAGTCGCGCGGCGTCAAGGTGACTGAAGCGCCGGACGGCGGCGTGAACATCGACCTGCATATCGCAGTCGATCACGGCGTAAACATTGCGACTGTCTGCCGCTCGATCATCGGCGAGGTGCGTTATCATGTCGAGCGCCTGACCGGCGTGGACGTGAAGAACGTGGACGTTTACGTCGAGAGCATCCGCGCCTGAGCAGGGACGCGGCGAAAGACGCACGAAAAGGTGCGGTAAAGACCCGAAAAAGGGAATTTTAGGAGAGTTTTTCAAATGGCAGATACAAAAATCACCGGTGCGCTGTTTCAGTCCATGGTGACCGAGGGCGCACTCGCCATTACCGAACAGAAGGAACAGATCAACGAGTTGAACGTGTTCCCGGTGCCGGACGGCGATACGGGCACGAATATGTCGATGACCATGACGGCGGCGATGAACGAGCTGGCGAAGCTGAGCGAGCCGACGCTCGCCAAGGCGGCCGACACGACCGCTTCCGCGCTGCTGCGCGGCGCACGCGGCAACTCCGGCGTTATCCTGTCCCTGCTGTTCCGCGGCATGGCGAAAAAGCTGCGCGAGACCGAGGCGGCGAGCGGCCGCGACCTGGCTCTGGCGCTGCGCGAGGGCGTGGATACCGCGTATAAGGCGGTCATGAAGCCGGCAGAGGGCACTATCCTCACCGTTTCGCGCGTTGCGGCGCAGAAAACCGTCGAGCAGTGTCAGGCGGACAGCACGCTGAGCGCCGAGCAGGTGCTGGCGGCGATCGTTGAGCACGGCAAGGCGGCACTCGCGGAAACCGTGCATCAGAACCCCGTCCTCGAAAAGGCGGGCGTCGTGGACGCAGGCGGCTTCGGCTTCATTACGATTTTCGAGGGTATGCTCGACGCGATGCGCGGCATTCACAAGGAGCGCACGATTGTGCAGCCGACCCGCGCGGCGGCGGATTTCGACGCTATCCGCGATGAGGATATCACCTTCACCTACTGCACGGAATTTATCGCGGAACGCAAGGATAAGGCGCGGAATGTGGGCCGTCTGCGCGCTATTCTGAACGATATTGGCGACTCGCTCGTTGTGGTCGAGGACGACGACATCGTAAAGGTACACGTGCACACCGACCAGCCGAACAAGGCGCTCGAGGAGGGCCTCAAGTTCGGTCCGCTCCTCACGGTCAAAATCGAGAATATGCGCGAGCAGCACACCGCGAAGGTCATCGAGGGCACGGCGGACGCACCCAAGGAGCGCGTTGTCGTTCCGGCGGAGAAAAAGTACGGTTTTGTTGCCGTAGCGGCCGGTGAGGGCCTCAAAAGCCTGTTTACCGACCTCGGCGCGGACGCAGTCGTACAGGGTGGTCAGACCATGAACCCCTCGACCGACGATATTATCCGCGCGGTGGATTCGGTTCCGGCGGAAATCGTGTTCGTTCTGCCGAACAACAAGAATATCATCATGGCGGCCGAGCAGGCGGTCCACCTGTCCGAGGAGAAAAAGCTGGTCGTTGTTCCGACCAAGACCATTCCGCAGGGCATTTCTGCGATGCTGGCGGTCGATCTGGACGCGGAGCAGGACACCGAGCTTGCGACTGCGATGACCGAAGCGGCCTCCCATGTGCGCAGCGGTCAGGTGACCTACGCGGCGCGCGACAGCGAGTTTGACGGCAAAAAGATCAAGCAGGGCGAGTATCTGTCGCTCAGCGAGGGCAAGCTGTGTGCAAGCGGCCGCGAGAGCAGCGTGCTGAAAAAGCTCGTCCGCGAGATGGTTTCGGACGACAGCGCCTTTGCAACCGTTATTTTCGGCGAGGGCGTGACCGAGGAGCAGGCGGCGGAGGTCGAAAATCTGCTGCATAAGGAAAATAAGGGCATGGAGATCTCGATCATCAACGGCGGTCAGCCGGTTTACTACTATATCCTGTCCGTAGAGTAAAAAAACGCCCGCTTCCGCGCCTTGACAGAGCGGAAACGAGCGGGTATAATGATAATATAAAGGACACCGCTATGCGGTTGGCCTACACAGTTAATTCAATATGAAGCTAACCGCTTGGGTACCAGCCGAGCGGTTAGCACGCTTTTATGACAAAAATGTAAAGCACAAGGGCGATACAAATCAGAATTCTAACGAATTTCTTCATAAAGCATCACTCCTTTCACAAGGAGTGCCAACCGCGAAGCAGTGTCCGTTTGATAACTATAACAGATACGACAGAAAATGTCAACTTTTTCGGAGAGAAACATGTCAGTATTCGATATTTTTAAGAAATTAGAGGAAGAAAAGGCCGCAAAACCGGTGCAGCCGATCGAGTGGATCGTGGTCGGTCTGGGCAACCCCGGCAGCCAGTACGACAACACGCGCCACAACGCTGGTTTCCGTGCGCTTGAGAGCTATTGTGCGCGTTCCGGCCAGAAAATCGACCGCATGAAGTTCAAGGCGCTCGCGGGGGAGGGAATGCTCGGCGGAAAGCGCGTGCTGTTCCTTAAACCGCAGACGTTCATGAATCTGTCCGGCGAGGCGGTCCGCGACGCGGCGGCGTTCTACAAAATCCCGCCAGAGCGCGTTATCGTGCTGTCGGACGATGTTTCGCTCGACGTCGGCACGCTTCGAGTGCGCCCGAAAGGTTCGGCAGGCGGCCAGAATGGCCTGAAAAACATCATTTATCACCTCGGAAGCGAGGATTTCCCGCGCGTCAAGATCGGCGTCGGCAAGAAACCGCGCCCGGATTACGACCTGGCGGCGTGGGTGCTCGGCAAGTTCCCGCAGGAGGAGCAGAAGGCCATCGACAAGGCCTGCGAGGACGCTGTGAGCGCCGCCGCGTGCATCATCGAAAAGGGATGCGCCGCCGCAGCACAGAATTTCAACGGAAAAAGAATATAAGCGAAAGCCGTCCGGAAAACAACAATTCGGGCGGCTTTTGTATATTTATACAAAAATATAAAATGCAGGAGAAAGACCAAGAGAAATATAACATAATATGGAATGAAAATAAACTGCGAAATAAATATAAAATAATGAATTATATCGAGAAATAACATTTCAATAAAATTGATAAAACATAGGCAGAGAATATTTCTGAAAAACAGAGAGAATAGGCAAAATAATCAGAATAATTTCGAACAAATCTGAAAATAGCAATTCATAAAACGGGAATAAATAAGGTAAACCTGAGATATAAACCAGAATAATCCTTGAAAATCGCGGGAAATATCAAGAGACGTCAAACAAAGCAAATCTATTACGGAAAGATAACAGACGAATATATTACAAAATAAAGATGTAGCAAATATGGAAATCGCTTTTGACTTATCAGAAAGCAAGAATGTAAATAAATAGCATTCACACTGCGTTCCACCATATCAGGATGCATAAAAATTCCCGGACGGGTATCATCGTCCGGGAGAGGGGGAGAGAGCGGTTTAGTTTCTGCCGAAAAGGCGGCGCAGCCACGGGAGCAGACCGCGCTCGGGGGCGTGCATCGCCTGTTCGCTCGCCATGCTGACCGCCTGCTGCATCAGCAGGTCCTGCGCGCAGAGCGGCTCGGGAACGCTCGGCTTGCGGGAGTAGCTGCCGTCCGGCTGGAGCACACGCGCCTTGACGGTGTCGTGCAGCATCGCGAACAGGATGTCGTGCAGGCGGGCGCGGACCTCGGGGCTGTCGATGGGGCAGGCGATTTCTACGCGGCGCTCGGTGTTTCGGGTCATCATGTCGGCGGAGGAAATGTACATTTTCTCATTTTCGCCGCGGCCGAACACATAAATGCGCGAATGTTCCAGAAAACGGCCGACAATGCTGCTGACGGTGATGTTTTCGGTCTTTCCGGGGACGCCGGGCAGCAGGCAGCAGATGCCGCGGATAATCATTTCCACGGTAACGCCCGCCATGGACGCCTCGTGCAGCTTTTCGATGATGTCGATGTCGGTCAGCGAGTTGAATTTGAGCAGGATATAGCCGTCGCGTCCCTTGGCGATCTCGTTGTTCATCAGCGCGAGGATGCTGCTTTTCAGGCCGGACGGCGCAACGAGCAGGCGGTTATAGCGGCCGTTCAGGTTGCCCAGCGCCATATTGTTGAAGAACTGCGCCGCGTCCATGCCGATGGACTCGCTCGAGGTGACGAGCGACACATCGGTGTACTGACGGGCGGTTTTTTCGTTGTAGTTGCCCGTGCCGACCTGCGTGATATAGCGTATGCCGCTGCGCTCGCGCCGGGTGATGAGGCAGATTTTCGAGTGCACCTTGTAGTCCTCGAAGCCGTAGATGATTTTGCATCCGGCCTCTTCCAGACGCTCCGACCAGTCGATGTTGTTCTGCTCGTCGAAGCGGGCGCGCAGCTCGATGAGAACCGTGACGTCCTTGCCGTTCTCGGCGGCGGCGCACAGGTATTCGACCAGCTTGGCCTTGCTGGCGAGGCGGTAGATGGTGATGCGCACGGAAAGCACCGCCGGGTCGTTCGCGGCTTCGCGTATCATCTGAAGAAACGGCTCCATGCTCTCATACGGGTAGGAGAGCAGCACATCGCGCTGAAGCGCGGCTTTGAGCAGGCTCTGTCCGGCGGGCAGCATGGCAGGCTGCTGCGGCGTAAACGGCGGGTCGGACAGGCGCGAGCGGCGGCCGTTGCTCAGGTAATCGCCGAGCGAAAAGGCGTAGCCCATGCGCAGCGGCGCGTTGCGCGACAGGAAAATCTGCGCGTCCGTGACCTCGAAGCGGTCGCGGAAATACGCCTTGAAGTGCGAGGACACCGGGCGGCTCAGTTCCACACGGACGACGCCCATGCGGCGGCGCTGACGCAGCATTTTCTCCATTTTCCGGCGCAGGTCGACCTGTTCCGAGCCGAACGGCTCATCGTCGAGCGGCACATCGGCGTTGCGCGTAACACAGAAAACCGTTTTTTCGAGCACATCGTACATCTCGAAAACATCGTCCGCGAACGCCAGGATGATGTCCTCGGTCATCAGGCAGCGGCGTTTGTCGTTCGGGAGAAAGATAAGCGGCGGCAGGGAAGCGGGCACGGGAATCAGGCCGAGACGCTCGGTTTTCTTGTGGCTGAGCAGCGCCGCGATATACAGCACCTTGCCCTCAAGGTGGGGGAAGGGGTGATGCGAGTCCACGACCTGCGGCGAGAGCACGGGCGCTATCATGGTTTCGAAATAGCGCTTGATGTATTTGCGCTCGCTGCCGTCCAGCTTGTCCATGGAAATACGGTGCAGGTCCTCCTCGGCGAGGCGGCTGTCCACGTCGCGGAACGCGGCGTCCCGGCGCACGTAAAGCGGCTCAACGGCGGCGTAGATGCGGTCGAGCTGTTCGCTTGCGGTCAGGCCGGACTTGCTGTCGCGGCGGTTCGGTTCGAGCGCGGCCATGTCGGTCAGACTGCCCACGCGGATCATGAAAAACTCGTCCAGATTGCTCGTAAAAATCGCAAGGAACTTGAAGCGTTCAAGCAGGGGAACGGTTTCGTCCTCCGCCTCCGCGAGCACACGCGCATTAAATTCCAGCCACGACAGCTCACGGTTCTGTGTGTAGCCCTGATTCCAGATGATTTCTGCCATGGTGTATCCCCCTTTCGTTCGGCCGCAGTGCGGCAGCATATACTTATCATTTTTGATTTAGTATACCGCAAAGAGATGAGATATGCGCGAAATCCGCATAAAGAGTAAGTAAAAAACCGCTCGTTTTATGGGGAAACGGGCGGTTTTGTGGGATATTATTGATTCAGCATTGAGTCAATACCTTGAGCAGACCAATAGAAAGAAACGGTACCATCTCTGTCATAGGGATTAATCGTGGCAAGCGAATTTTTATAACTGCCGAAGTGGGTTGTATAGTTGCCGATATTTTCTTGTTTGCTGTAAACTTTGTATTCGCCGGTTTCGCGGAAATATGCACCAAGCAGACCGCGCCCGGAGTTATACAGAACACAGAATACTGAACCTTTGGTATCAGTAAAAGCAGCGAAATCGCCTGTTCCATCGGTCAGACTCGGTACTTCTGCCAGCTTTACGATTTCGTTATAACGGTCTTTGAGATTATCATATGTTTGCGTATCTTTGGAGTCCGTTACATTTCGGGCGCTTTGGCTTGCAATCGTAAAAATACTACCAGACGGCCACTCCGCCGAGCCATACGCTTCGCTTGCGACGGTCTGGACCGCCTCGTGCAGCATACGGGTTTCGGCGACGACCTGGTCGCGTTTCGACTTGTCGATATAACCGGTGAGCGCGGGGATAAGAAGCGCCGCAAGAATGGCGAGGATAACGAGCACGACGATGAGCTCGACAAGCGTAAAGCCGCCGCGTTTTTTGAGTTTCTGCATAAAAATTCCTTCCTTGTTGGGATTCTGCCCTATTATAACGGAATTTTATACAGAAAACAAGGGAAAATACGGAAGTCTAAAATAATTTTCACCAAAAATCAGCGGCCGCGCGGTGCAATATTTTTATTGCGGTAGTAAGCGCTCTTGGCCTCGTACATACGGCTCTCCGCGACGCGGAGCAGCTCCTCCATCTGGATGCCGTCTATGTCGCAGGTCGCCCAGCCGAGCGCCGCGTGGTAGTCGCGCCGTTCAATCGCGAGCGAGAATGCGCGCACCTTTTCGTGCAGCTGCTCCTCGGGCATATCCGGGACGAGGGCGATATACTCGTCGCCGCCCATGCGGTAGGTGAGGGACGAGCCGAAGTGCAGCTTTAATTCGTCCGCGACCTCGCGCAGCATGATGTCGCCGGCCTGATGGCCGCGGCTGTTGTTCAGCTCGTGCAGGCCGTTGATGTCGATATAGACGCAGCTGAGCGTGCGGCGGCAGTAGCGGCCGGGAATGGTGCTCTGCTCGCGCTCATAGGCGTTGCGGTTGCGCAGACCGGTCGTCTGGTCGTTTTCGGCCACGAAGCGCAGCTTGGCGCGGGTGATGAAGTTCAGCATCATCATGCGCATGATGTAGGTCGAGGCGATGATCGAGATGCAGCCGTACATCACGCTGTTGAGCAGATCGATCGGAATGACGTCAAGCTCCTTGTACCACAGCACGAAAAGCACGAAAATCAGGTCCCAGATGACGATGGAGCAGACATTTTCGATCGGCGGCACGATAAACAGCATGGGCAGCGTCAGCAGAAAGGCGATAAACGAGGTCGCCTGATTGCTCGGACAGGTCACGGTGCCGATGTAGATGCCGAGCGAGTACAGCGTGAATACAAAGAGGAAAATGCAGATTTGCAGACCGACCTGACTGCGTTTGCCGAAATACAGCTCAATGGGGAGCAGAAAGCAGAAAACGCCGAACGCGATGAGGTAAGCGCCGAGATTGGGGCTTAAAACGTCGCTGATGAGTGCACTGCACGAGGCGATGCCCAGAAAAACGATGGCGAGCGCGAGAAAGACCGACAGACGACCGTAGTTGTAGTCGTGCATTTCCTGCTGTCCCTGCGCAAATTCTTCAGGATTTGCACCGGCGTAGAGAAACAGGCGCTTGATTTTTTCCATATACAGTATCAACCCTTTGGGTCAGAAATGAATGCGAGGGAGAAGTATGACCTAAGGCAATACCGCATAATTGAACAAGAGCGATTTGCGAGTAAATTTTGTGCACTGATTAGGCGCGGTTTTGCAGTAATACTTTCGTATTGCAAGAAATCGCAACGACATCAGGGTGAAAAATTTCCGCAAAGCGCCGCAGCTTTAATTGTGCGGTGTTGCCTTAATACATTATATCACAAAACCGAAGTGTAAAAAAGAGGAAATGCCAAAAAATGCTTATATAAAAATTCGATATAAATTCGAAAAAATCACAAAAATATAGCAAAAGACACCTCGTGCACAGATGTGCGTCAAGGTGTCTTTGGTCAATTCTGTCAGTCGATGCCGCGTAGGGGGAAGCGCTGCGGCTCCGCCTTTCCGCCGGGCAGAAGCGCCGCGGCGTAGTCGGGACGCGCGGTTTCGATGAAGTTCACGTTGCCGCGGATGAGCGTATCCAGCGTGCGCGGGTCGTTCGTGGGCAGGCTCATGGTGAACAGTCCTGCCGCGCGGCAGGCGCGGAGCAGGGGAGGCGTCAGGTGAACGGGTGCGGCGCGCAGGCCGAACAGACCGGTGCTCTGCGCGGCGTTCACGAGCGCGGCGATGTTGTCGGGCACGGCGGGCATTTCGCCCATGATGTGCAGGTCAGGGTTGGCCGAGGCGATTCGCGCCGCCTCCACCAGCCCCAGACCAACGAAAATCGTGTCGTCCAGATAATCGGTCTGCCGGAGCGTCATGCGCATTTGCGGCAGAAGCGACGGGTCGCGCAGCGTGACCGCGATTTTAGAATGGCACGCGCGGGCGAGGTCGAGCGCCTGACCGACCGGGAGCAGCTTGGGGCAGACCTTGTGCAGCTCGGTGTAGGTGTGGTCGCAGACGGTCATGGCGCCGCCGTTCGGCGCGAGCACATAGCCGTCCGACGAGAGCACGGCGAGACCGTCCGAGGTCATATCGACCGTCAGACAGCAGCCCTTTGCGCCCTCCTCGTTTCCGGCGAGGATGGAATCCAGTCCGTCGCGGTCGGTACCCATGCAGCCTGCGGCGGACAGGACAAAGATGTCATTGGTGGTATAAGGCAATACCGTTTCCCTTCTTTCTGAAAGTCTGTCCGCTGAAAGCCGGAATCAGACGGTTTCCGGAGCCTCGTACTCTACGCCCTGCGTATCGACGGTAACGGTCTTCATGCGCTGGGTCTCGCGCGGACGGTCGTGCCAGTCGCGCTTGGTGTTCACGATGGCGTCAACAACGTCCATGCCCTCGATGACCATGCCGAAGGAAGCGTACTCGTTGTCCAGATGCGGCGCGTCATCGGTCATGATGAAGAACTGGCTGCCGGCGGAGTTCGGGTCGGCGGTGCGGGCCATGGACAGAACGCCGCGGGTGTGCAGCAGGTCGTTCTGGAAGCCGTTGTGGGTGAACTCGCCGCGGATCTCGTAGCCCGGGCCGCCCATGCCGGTGCCGTCCGGGTCGCCGCCCTGGATCATGAAGCCCGGGATAACGCGGTGGAAGATGGTGCCGTCATAGAAGCCCTTCTGCGCGAGGGAAACAAAGTTGCGGACGGTGTTCGGCGCAACCTCGGGGTACAGTTCGGCGCGGATGATGCCGCCGTTTTCCATTTCGATGGTAACGATAGGATTGCTCATTATTTATCAACTCCATAAAAATTTTGCGTGTAGTCGCATTCTGTATTAGTATTGTAGCAAATTTCCCGATATACGGCAAGTGGTGTTTGGGGAATAAGCGGCCTGCGCGGAAAAACAGGGGAGAGGAGCGGCGCCTGCCGCGAGTAATCCACTTTGTCCACATGGTTTTCCACAGATGCCTTGGGGATAACGCTGTGGACAAAGTGGATAACTTTTTGTATAGGGCGGTCAATCTCTTGACCAGTGAGCGGTTTCCGCTTTACCCTCCGTAATATTTTGTCGAGGAAACGGTGTACATAAAACGGGGCAACCTGTGGAAAACTGACGCAGACAGACAAAAGACCCGGAGAGAGGAGAAGGCAGATATGGCAGAGGAGATCACCGCCGTTCCCGCACCCGAGCGCAGCAGCATCGCGGAGACCGGCTCCATCACGGCGCGGACCGCACGGGGGACCGTGCACTGCATCACCATCGTCGGACAGATCGAGGGACACATGGAGCTGCCCGCGCAGAACAAGACGACAAAATACGAGCATCTCATTCCGCAGATTGCGGCGGTCGAGCAGGAGGAGGAGATAGACGGTCTGCTCGTGTTGCTCAACACGGTGGGCGGCGACGTCGAGGCCGGACTTGCCATCGCGGAGCTGATTGCGGGCATGACAAAGCCCACCGTGTCGCTGGTGCTCGGCGGCGGGCATTCGATCGGCGTTCCGCTCGCGGTCGCGGCGAAGCGCAGCTTTATCGCGGCGTCGGCCGCCATGACCATCCATCCCGTGCGCATGAACGGGACGATCATCGCGGTGCCGCAGGCGTTTGAGTATCTGACGAAAATTCAGGGGCGTATCAACGATTTCATCATCGCGCATTCGCATATCGAGCGGGAAACGCTCGCCAGGCTGATGCGCGAGACCGGCCAGCTGACGGCGGACGTCGGCACGGTCATTTCCGGCCGCGAGGCGCAGGAACTTGGCCTTATCGACCGCGTGGGCACGCTGTCGGACGCGCTTGAGGAGCTGTACGGCATGATAAGCCTGTCGCGGAACTGACGTTCCGCCGACAATCTGTGTTTTGGCTTCGCAAAACACGGACGTCCGAAAGTTCCCATTTGGAAACTTTCTCCCTCTTAAAGTATAAAAACCGAGGTACACGCCCCCGGTTTTTATCAATTTGCTTCGCAAATTGTATTTCATACGCGCTGCCGCGCGAAAGCTGCAATATCAGGAAAAAAGCTTTTTTGACAGAATGTCGCGGAACTGACATTTTTTCGATACCCTGCCGCGTTATTTCGCTTCCAGATACGCGCGGATGCAGTCCACGAACTCCGCGCCGTAGCGGCGTGCCTTGGCCTCGCCCACGCCGCGCACGCCGAGCAGCTCGTATTCGCTTTTCGGCTGACGCGCCGCCATGTCCGCGAGGGTCGCGTTCGAAAAGACGACATAAGGCGGCACGCCGGCCCGCTGCGCGACCTTGGTGCGGAGCGTGCGCAGCTTTTCGAACAGCTTTTCGTCCACATCGGCGGCAAGCTCTTCGGTGCGGCGGGCGGCTGTTTCCGGCTTCTTTTCGCGCGGCAGCTTGATGCGAAGCTCGCCCCGGCCGCGCATGAGGGCGTTGCCGGTTTGCGTGAGGAAAAGGGCGTTGTAGCGCTCGGGGTCGGCGGTCAGCAGACCGCGCTCGAGCAAGACGTCGATGAGCTGCCGCACGCGCACGGCGGTCTGCTCGTGCATGATGTTGTAGGTCGAGAGGGTGTCGAGATGAAAGCGGTTTATCTGCTCGCTTTTGCTGCCGGTGAGCACGGCGGCGACGACCGTTTTGCCGAAATGCAGCCGCCGCTCGTCCAGACGGTAGACGCAGGAGAGGATTTTCCGCGCGTCCATCGTTGCGTCCACTTCCTCGAAATTCGTGTCGCAGTTGCCGCAGTGACCGCAGCAGAGCGGCGCTTTTTCACCGAAATAGTTCAGGATATACCGCCGCAGACAGTCGGTCGTGGTGGCGTAGAAGGTCATCTGCTTTAAGCGTTCCATGTCGCGCTCGATGAGCTGGCGGCGCGTTTTTTCGTCCATGGACTCGTCCTCGTTCTCATGGCTGTGCTCGATGAGGAACTCCGCCGTGCGGACGTCCTGCCCGTTGTAGAGCAGGATGCAGTCCGCCGCTTCGCCGTCGCGCCCGGCGCGGCCCGCCTCCTGATAATAGCTTTCCATGTTCTTCGGCATATTATAATGAATTACAAAGGACACGTTGGACTTGTCGATGCCCATGCCGAAGGCGTTGGTCGCGACCATGACGGTCTTGCGGTCATAGAGGAAATCGTCCTGATTGGCGAGGCGTTCCTCGGGGTCGAGTCCGGCGTGGTAGCGCGTGGCCGGCAGGCCACGGCTCAGCAGCATATCGCACACCTCCTCGACCGTCTTGCGCGTCGAGCAGTAGACGATGCCGCTCTTGTCGCGCCGCTGCATGAGGTGGGCGAGCAGGGCGGAGGGCTTGGAGGACGGCTTTTCGACCGCGAAGTACAGATTGGGGCGGTCGAAGCCGGTCGTGATGACGAACGGCTCTTCCAGGCCGAGCGCACGGATAATATCGTCGCGGACCTCGGCGGTCGCGGTCGCGGTAAAGGCGGACACGAGCGGGCGCTGGGGCAGGGCGGCGAGAAAGTCGAGGATTTTCAGGTAGCTCGGACGGAAATCCTGTCCCCACTGCGAAATGCAGTGCGCCTCGTCCACCGTCACCATGGAAATCGGCACGCGCCGCGCGAAATCGAGGAAAAACGGCGCGGTCAGGCGTTCGGGCGCGACATAGAGCAGCTTGTACTGGCCGCGCCCGGCGAAGTACAGCGCGTCGCGCATTTCCTCGAAGGACATGGCGCTGTTGATGCAGGCCGCCGGGACACCGGCTTCGTTCAGTGCGCCGACCTGATCCTTCATCAGCGAAATCAGCGGCGACACGACAAGCGTCAGTCCGGGCAGGGCGAGCGCCGGGACCTGATAGCAGATGGACTTGCCTGCGCCGGTCGGCATGATGCCGAGGGTGTCCCGTCCGGAGAGAATTGCCTGCACCAGCTCGTCCTGACCCGGGCGGAAGCTGTCGTAGCCGAAGTATTGTTTGAGAATTTCCTGTGCGGTCGGCATGTCAGTGCTCCTTCATACATAAGATACGACCATTCTATCACATCTGCGCAGAAAAAGCAAACTAACGTTCGATAAAGCTCTACCGGCGGCGGGGTGGGGGACCGGGCAATAAGCGACAGCACCCTCTGCACCATTGATACCGTAGGGCGGGGTGACCTCACCCCGCCGCATATCGCATACATTATATATCGCGGAAACTTCCTCGTTTACAACGGCGGCGTGCTGTGCTATACTATATCATTGGATTAGAATATACACACGAATTTTTACTTCACAGGAGGAAATATCCATGCTTTGCAAGAAATGCGGCAAGGAGCTGCCCTATGCAGGGGGCAAGTTCTGCCCGTTCTGCGGCGCACCGATCGAGCAGACCGGCGTGAGCGACGAGACCGCAGTATTCACCACCCTGCCGGACGAGCTGAGCGGCGCAGATAACGCCCCGGCGGACGGCGGTATCGACCTGTCGGCCTTCGACGCGGCCCGCAGACAGAGCCGTCAGGCGCTTGAGGAAGCGGAGGAGGCGACCGCCGCCATCGACCCGCTTGCGGAAACCATGCCGCAGCCGTCAGCGGCTCCGCGCCCGGCGCAGCGCCCAGCATCTCGTCCGCAGCCGCAGCAGGACGCCCCGCGCACGACCTACTACGGCGGCCGTCCCGACCCGGAGGACCGCGTCTACCGCAAGCCTTCCAAGGGCAAGCGTGCGGCGGTCGTAACGCTCGTGGTGCTGCTCGTGGCGGCGCTCATCGGCGGCGGCGTATGGTTCTTCATGAACCACCACAAGAACGACGAAAACCTGACGCTCGCAGAGAAGTACATGGACCGCGGCGACTACGACAAGGCGCTCGACTACTACGAGAAGGCGGCTGAGGAAGCCAAGGACCCGACCTCTATTCAGGCGGCAATCCAGCTCATCCGCGACTTCCAGAACGCCGAGGACTACGTGGACAACGAGCAGTACACCGAGGCCGTGGCGGCGCTCAAGCAGCTGCGCGACCGCGTGACCGACAAGGACTCGACCATGTACAAATCCATCGAGGAGCTGCTCACCAAGGCACAGAGCGCACAGGCGGACAGCGCGTTTGCCTCCGACCTGAACGAGGCGCAGGGCTATCTGGACGACGACAAGCTGGACGCCGCGTCCGGCAAGCTGGATTCGCTCGAACAGGATTCTTCGCTGACCGACGAGCAGAAAAAGCAGGTCGAGGACATGAAGAACAAGCTCCAGAACGCCCGTGACAACGCCCAGAAGCAGCAGGAGAGCGAGCAGAAGAAGTCCGAGCGCAAGCAGGAGTTTTCGAGCGAAATCGATGAACTGGAGAACGACGACCTTCAGATTTCGTCCGCCTCGAACGCTGAGGACGAACTCGCCATGACCGCAAGCTCGTTCGAGCAGTGGGATGAGCTGCTGAGCGAGATGTACGACTATCTCTCGGGCGTTCTGAACGCCGACCAGTACGCTTCCGAGGAAGCAAACTACAAGCAGTGGGTCGCGGAGCGCGACAGCGGCGCGGAAAACGCGGCGTCCGAAACCGATGACAGCACCCAGAAGCAGCTCGCCTCGTACAGCTTCAAGCAGAGCTACACCAAGGCAAGATGCTATAAATTACTCGATATGATGTAAACACTGTCGCGAAATCGACGTTTCGCCGGCTGAAAGAGATAACAAACAGTATCAGGTGTAAAGTTAAACCGAGGACTCGTGCCTCGGTTTTTCTCTGCCTGACGGATAAAGGCAACACCGCACAATGAAAGCTGCGGCGCTTTGCGGAAATTTTGTGCCCTGACTTTGTTGCGATTTCACGATAATACGTCAAGTATTACCGCAAAACCGCG